>OGKX01000802.1_pt1 | contig 15790 bp, 9 predicted proteins | sample 1572541 | NCBI WGS metagenome assembly OGKX01 (sample SAMEA2581982, study PRJEB24529) | metagenome | biome: Human gut stool | place: China | collected 2011
TAGGATTATTTTACCACCGCCATGATGGATTTTCAATAAAATTTCATATATTGATTCATAAAAGCAGCGCGTGTCCGATTTCTTTGCGCCAGTCGATGCAGCTTTTTTGAACAGTATATATACCAACATATACAGTATGTAGTGCAGCATTATAACAGAAGCATTTCAAGCGTTCATGCTTGTGAATACTGCTTATGTTCTATTATTATCCCTTGACAAAAAGGCAGCTTTGGCCAGTTGGGTTATTTTGCTCCCCGTGGCCCGAGCAGGCCCTGCGGGCCAACATCCACTGCCAGATCTCGCTGGCTCTCAACCGCATCTACACCGAGTGGTACCCCAGCAAGGGCTACAGTTTCAACATCACCAACTCCACCAGCTACGACCAATACTACGTCCATGGCCGGACGGTGTTCGACGTCATGGTGCGGCTGACGGACGACATCTTCAACACCTATATCCGCAAGACCGGCACCGTGAATCCCTACTACGCCGAGTACTGCGACGGAAAATCCGTCACCTGCCCCGGCCTCAAGCAGTGGGGGACGGTCACGCTGGCCAATCAGGGCCGCAATGCACTGAGCATCCTCAAATACTACTATGGCAACAACATCGAGATCATCCGCACCAACAACATCCAGTCCATCCCCCAGAGCTACCCCGGGAGCCCTCTGCGGCAGGGCAGCACCGGAGCGGCGGTGTTCACCCTGCAGCGGCAGCTCAACCGCATCACCAAAGACTACCCCTTCCTCGGCCTGCTGACGGTGGACGGCATCTTCGGCCGCAAGATGACCGAGACGGTCAAAAAGTTCCAGAAGCAGTTCAACCTCACCGCCGACGGCGTGGTGGGCCGCAGCACCTGGTATAAGATCAGCTATATCTATGTCTCGGTGAAGGACCTCGCCGAGCTGACCAGTGAAGGCGAGACATTCAGCGGCACCCTCCCGGACGGCTCATGGAACCTCGGCAGCAGCGTCCTCAAACAGGGCTCCACCGGCAGTGAGGTAGAGCAGATGCAGTTCTGGCTGAGTACGCTGGCTCAGTATGAAAGCAGCATCCCCTCTGTCACGGTGGACGGCGTCTACGGCAGCGGCACAGCGGCGGCTGTCCGGGCGTTCCAGCGGCGCTACGGCCTGACGGTGGACGGCATCGTGGGCCGCACCACATGGACCGAGCTGTACGACCAGTTCCGCAGCATCCAGTCCGACAACGGCACCCCCAACGCCTACCCCGGCACCGCCCTGCGCCAGGGCAGCAGCGGCCAGAACGTCCGGCTGGTGCAGTTCTGGCTGAAGATTGCGCGGACGGTCTATTCCAGTCTCAGCAATGTCACCGTGGACGGCATCTTCGGCTCGTCTACCGCAGCGGCCGTGCGGCGGTTCCAGACCTACTTCGGCCTCACCAGCGACGGCGTCGTGGGCCGGACGACATGGAACAAGCTCTACGAAGTCTACAACGACATCGCCAACCGCCTGCTTTCGCCCAGCCTGCGGCCCGGCGAGTACCCGGGTGTGCTGCGCAATGGCTCCACCGGCACCGCCGTCCGGGAGCTGCAATTCTACCTCTACCTCATGAGCGCCTACCAGAGCAGCATCCCCTCTGTCTCCATTGATGGCCGTTTCGGCGCGGCCACCGAGGCCGCCGTGCGGGCCTACCAGCGGTTCGCCGGGCTGACGGTGGACGGCATCGTGGGCCGGAAGACATGGGATTCGCTCTACGGCAAAGCGTCGGCCCTCCGCTCGTCCGGGCCGGTGGTCACCCTCAAGCGCCTCCCCTACCCCGGCACACCGCTCACCGTCGGCACCGACAGCAGCGCCGTGCTCTACTACACCCTGCTTTTGCAGCGCATCGCCTACTACTACGACAGTGTAGCGTCCCCCGCGCTTTCCAGCCAGTACACACAGGAGACTGCGGACGCCACCGCCAGCGCGCAGGAGCTTCTGGGCCTGCCCGCCACCGGCGTGGCAGACGCCGAAACGTGGACATCAGTGGAAGCCCTGAGCTTACAGCTGGCGGCCTTCACCCCCAACCCCGACCGGCATCCCGAGCAGGGGTCGGACTACCCGGACCGGGCCATGAAGGAGGGCAGCGCAGGGCCTGACGTCAGCCTCATCGAGGGCTGGCTCAATGGCCGCTCCCAGCTCTACTGCGAGGAGGACTACGTCGCCGACAACGCTGTCTTCGGCCCGGAGGACACCGCCGCTGTGAAGGAGACGCAGCAGCGGGCGGGCCTTGAGACAAACGGCGTCGTGGACCGGCCCACCTGGGCCGCACTCCGCGCCCAGAGCCATACTGCCTGCGACAACTGCACCGAGGAGGGATGAGAGATGGCACGCTTACTGGTCTATGACGCCTACGAGAACAAAGTCTACACCTATTCGAGCCTGCGCGAGAACGACCCCATGCCCTACAGCACCGGCAGGACTCTGACCGTGCGGGAGTTCCGGGGCAAATCGAACAGCCCGGTGCTCTGGACGACCATCGCGGCAATGGAAGCGTGGAACCTCACCCGCCGCAAATACGGCAGGGGCATCCCGGTGGGATACGCCTTCCGCCGCATCTGGGAGGGAGGCCACGGCACCCGCAGCCAACACTATGCCGGCGTGGCCTTCGACGTGGGGCAGAGTCTCAGCCAGACCCAGCGCACCGCCATCTACAACGCCGCCCGCTCCACCGGGGCGTGGGGCTATGTCGAGCCGCTGAGCCAGACCCCCACATGGGTCCACTTCGACCGGCGCTACGGCACGCCTGCCTGCAGAGGCACCACGGCAGGCTACCCCACCCTCCGCCGGGGCAGCCGGGGCTGCTACGTCATGATTCTCCAAGACGCCCTCTCGACGCTGGGCTACCAGACCGGGAACCGCATCGACGGCATCTTCGGCAGCCGGACGGAAGAAGCCCTCAAGGGCTACCAGCGGCGCACCAGTCTGCGCGTCGACGGCGTCTGCGGCTGCAACAGCTGGAAGAAGATCTCCACCGCCGTGCTGGGTGTTGGACGGACGAAGACGACGATCGATTGATTTTATATATAATAGTAGTGTAAAATAAAAAGGCTGCTGCAAAGTATGACCTCTCCGGCACAGCAAAGCCGTGACGGAGAGGTTGCTTGCAGCGGCCTCTTATTTTTTATAATTCAATCGTCCAGCACAACATCCTCGCTGAGCACCTGTCCGATGGGCTTTGCAATGCACAGATCGGCCTCGGCGTCCGCATTGGTGGGCTGCATATTGATGACCACGAGGTGGTCGCCCCGGAAGTACCGGATGAGTCCCGCCGCCGGGTAGACCACAAGGCTGGTACCGCCGATGATGAGGGTATCAGCGCGGCGGATAGCCGAGACTGCGCCGGACAATACCTGCTCATCCAGCCCCTCTTCGTAGAGGACGACGTCCGGCTTGATGATACCGCCGCATTTGGGGCAGCGCGGCACACCGGTGCTGTTGGCGATGAAGTCCACATCGTAGAACGCGCCGCACTTGACGCAGTAGTTGCGCAGGGTGCTGCCGTGGAGCTCGTACACCGTCTTGGAGCCTGCCGCCTGATGGAGGCCGTCGATGTTCTGGGTGATGACGGCTTTCAGCTTGCCCTCCCGCTCGAGCTTCGCCAGACGCAGATGCGCCGCGTTGGGCTTTGCTCCCTTGACGATGAGCTTATCGCGGTAGAAGCGGTAGAACTCCTCGGGGCGCTCTTCCCAGAAGGTGTGACTCAAGATCGTCTCGGGCGGGTAATCGTATTTCTGATGGTAGAGGCCATCCACACTGCGGAAGTCCGGGATGCCGCTCTCGGTGGACACGCCCGCACCACCGAAAAAGATGATGTTCTGGCTCTGCGAAATGATTTTTTCCAACTTTTCAACCATATTCAACACCTCTTTTGTATCTATCGACGGAAATCAGTGCAAAATTTTATGTATTCTGCATTTTGTTTTTCACATTTCAACGGTCATTTTCCGCAAATATCTGCCCCAGATGGGCGAAAATATCCTGCGGGAGCATTCCGTACTCGCCTTTTTGGCGGGCGGCACGGTCAGCGGCGGCACCGTGGAGCCAGACCGCACAGGCGGCGGCTTCGCAGGCGGACAGACCGCAGGCCAGCAGGGCCGACATCATACCGGCCAGCACATCGCCGCTCCCGCCCCGGGCAAGACCGGGATTGCCGGTGGGGTTAACGCAGACGCGGCCATCCGGGGCGGCGACCACGGTCCGCGCCCCTTTCAGCACCACCACCGCATTCCACTGAGCGGCATACCGCCGGGCAACACCCTCCCGGTCGGCCTGAACGGCCTCCACCGAAAGCCCCGTCAGCCGGGACATCTCCCCCGGGTGGGGCGTCAAAATCAGCTCTTTGGCCGGGCGCGGCAGTTCCTCACCCGCGTTCATGAGGCTGGCGGCGGCGTTGAGGCCATCGGCGTCCAGCACCGCACTGCCCGAAAAGCCGGTGAGCAGCTTTTTCACCAGCGTCCGCGTCTCGGCGGCACGGGCCGTGCTCTGGGCAAGATAGCCCAGTCCCGGCCCGATGAGCAGGACGGTGGCCTTCTGCCGGAGGATGCGGGGGATGCTCTGGGGGGAGATGCCCCCTTCTGCCCCCGGCTCACAGGGGCAGAGACAGCATTCCGGCAGGCGTGCCGACACCGCCGCCAACACCGGCTCGACGCTTGCCAGCGTGACGATGCCTGCGCCGGTGCGCAGAGCGCCCTCGACGGTCAGCGACGCCGCACCGCGGTAGCAGGCGCTTCCCGCCACAGCCAGCACCGCGCCGAAACTGCCCTTGTTGCTCTCCCTCGGGCGTTTTGGAATATGTGACCAGACAAATTCAGCCGTAATTTCGGGTGCCATGCTCACGCCTCCCCCTGAATGCAGCGCCTTATCTCTTTTTCCACGTCCTGCACCTCTTCGTGGAACATCCGGGCCGAGACGCGGAGAGCGCCGTGGCCCAGAATGATGACCTGTTCCATGCCGTCGGAGGTCGCCACCCGCACCCGGCGGTTTTTGCCGATCTCGTGGGTAACGCGCTCGATGAACATATCCGCCGTCTCGGCCTCTTTGGTGTAGACGACGTGGATGTTGTGGTACTGCTCGATGCTGCCGGGACTGCCCGGCACACGGTAGGCATCGAACACGAGGATGAGGACGCACTTTTTGAAGCCCTGATAGTTGCAGAGAATGTCCATCAGCCGGTGGCGGGCGGCGTCGAGGCTCTCCTTGGAAAGGGCGTTCAGCTCGTCCCACGCAAAGATGATGTTGTAGCCATCCACCAGCAGGTATTCGGGGGCGATCTCCCACTGCTCGGCGGCGAAATCGGGCCGTTCCCGCTTCTGCACCGGGCGGAACGCCGCCAGCGGGTCGCGTTTGATGGGGCCGTAGGTGCGCTCAAAAATTTTCAGCAGTTCGGCGTCCTCTTCCAGCGTAGCGCGGTAAGCCGCCATCCGGCGGGGACGGGCCGCTGTTTCTTCTGCTGTCGGGGCGGTGTGGCCCCAGCCGCTGTCCACGTGCATGTGGCTGCGCACCTGCTCCCACGGCACCACAAAGCCCGCACCGTGGGAGCAGAACACCGAGTCCGCCGGGTTGTCCAGGTCGTGTTCCGGCTCATAGTCCACTGCCTCGATGACCTCCGCCGCGTTGTGGCAGGGGCGGTAGCCGTCCAGCGTCAGACTCAGGTGCCCCCGGCCCCGCGTGTAGCCCACTACGTCCATCGGGTAGCTGCGCATCGTGGAGGCCGGGGCTGTGCCGGTCAGGATGGCCGTCTGGCCATCCAGGGCCGTCTGGGGCGGGTCGAAGCTGCCGCCCATCTGCTGGATGTCGTTCATCGCACGGCCCACATTCTCGGCCGGAAGTTCCAGCCGGAAGGCGTACCACGGCTCCAGCAGCTGCACTTTGTGGATCTGCGCGGCCATCATCAGGCCCTGCCGCACCGCGCGGTAGGTCGCCTGCCGGAAGTCGCCGCCCTCGGTGTGCTTGAGGTGGGCGCGGCCCGCGATGAGGGTGATCTTCACATCGGTCAGCGGGGCACCGGCCAGCACACCAAGGTGCTGTTTTTCTTCGAGATGGGTCAGCACCAGACGCTGCCAGTTCTTATCCAGCACCTCTTCGCGGCAATCGGCTGCAAACTGCATCCCGCTGCCGCGGGGCAGAGGTTCCAGCTTGAGGTGGACTTCGGCATAGTGGCGGAGCGGCTCATAGTGGCCCACGCCCTCGATGGCCTCGGTGATCGTCTCCTTATATAAAATGCCGCCGGGGCCGAAGCACACCTCCAGCCCATAGCGCTCTGCCAGCAGGCTCCGGAGCACCTCCAGCTGGATCTCGCCCATGAGCTGGACGTGGATCTCGCCCAGCGTCTCGTTCCAGACAACGTGGAGCTGGGGTTCCTCTTCTTCCAGCCGATGGAGCTTGCCGAGAGCTGCGTGGACGTCGGCCCCCTCCGGCAGAAGCACCTGATAGCTCAGCACCGGCTCCAGGATCGGCAGGTCGCCGTCCCGCTCTGCGCCCAGCCCCTCGCCGGGGCGGGCTTTGGTCAGGCCGGTGACGGCGCAGACCTGCCCCGGCCCGATGCGCTCGGCCAGCGTATACCTGGCACCGGAGTAAAGGCGGAGCTGGTTGGCCTTTTCGGCCCAGGGCTCCCCGTCCACTTCGCCGGTGAGCTGGGCCTTGACCTTCAGTTCGCCGCCGGTCACGCGCAGCCAGGTCAGCCGGGCCCCCTGCTCATCCTGCGAGATCTTGAACACCCGTGCACCGAAAGCTTCCAGCGCGGGAGCCGGGCGGGTGAAGCGGTCCAGCCCGGCCAGAAGCTCGTCCACACCCTCCAGCCTGAGCGCTGCGCCGAACCAGCATGGAAAAACATGCCGCCGGGCGATGGCCGGGAGAATGTCGGCATCGGTCAGCTCCCCTTTGTCGAGGACGGTTTCCATCAGCCGCTCGTCGCAGAGGGCCAGCGCTTCGTCGCGGGCGGACGCATCGGCCCCGAAATCCACAAAGCCATCCCCCAGCCGATGGTTGAGCTGTTCCAGCAGCGCCTCCCGGCCGGGGCCGGGCAGGTCCATCTTATTGATGAAAACGAAGGTCGGGATGTGATACCGCCGCAGCAGACGCCAGAGCGTCTCCGTGTGGCTCTGGACGCCGTCGGTGCCGCTAATGACCAGCACTGCATAATCGAGCACCTGCAGGGTGCGCTCGGTCTCGGTGGAAAAGTCCACATGGCCGGGGGTATCCAGCAGGGTGAAGTCGGTGTTTCCTGCCGTCAGCAGGGCCTGCTTGGAAAAGATGGTGATGCCGCGCGCCTTTTCCAGCGCGTCGGTGTCGAGAAAGGCGTCCTTGTGGTCCACGCGGCCCAGCTTCCGGATGGCACCGGCGCGGTAGAGCATGGCTTCGGAAAGGGTGGTCTTGCCGGAGTCCACATGGGCGAGGATGCCCACCACCAGCTTCTTGTGCGGGTTCTCCATGGTCTGCACCCTTCCTTATAAAAAGCTGATGCAGAGCGCCACCACCACCAGCGGCACCCCCAGCACCAGATTGGAGAGCATACTGCAATAGATGCGCTCCTCCGGCTCCAGCTCCTCAAAGGAGACGATCTTCTCGTCGGCATAGTCCATGATGGAGCGGGTGGCATGGAACTTTTTCTGCGGCTTGATCCCCTTGAACTCTTCGAGCAGATGATGGATGGTCAGGCCGTCCAGCCGCATATAGTCCACCCACGCCCAGATGAGCAGCACCACGCCGCACAGAAAGCCCGGTGCCTCCCACATGGAGAAGGTTCCGTCGCTGACATACCGCTCCCACAGCAGCATCAGCACAGCCACGATGGAAGTGCGGGTCACAGTTTTATATAAGATGGGATGAAGCATATAGCCTTTGTACATCGCGCGTAGTTTTTTCATGGTTTGCTCCTTATTCCGATACAGATACATTTTATTGTAGCATGTTTTTATGAAAAAAGATAGCAGAATCGTCCGTGGTGAAAAAACAGTCCACTTTTTTCTTTGGAAGCCTGCCGCTTCCCGCAGCCACCCGGCGCTTTGGATTCTTTTGCATTTTTCCGCTGCTGCTTTTCATGCAAAAGCGGCTGTCACCCTTTTGTTTCCAATTTATCGCTTTAACACATTGACTTCTTTTCAATACAGTGCTAAAATATTTGGAGTGCGACTTTTGCCCTTCCTGTGCATTTTTTCGTGGAGGACAGGCCACACTCGTTCAGGAATAGGAAAAAACAGCGCAGGCAGACCGCCTGTGCCAGAGATCTGGGAGGATCCATCCATGAGTATCAATTTTGAGTCTCACAAGCTCGACCGCCGCAGCTTCCTCAAGGGCGCAGGCATGGTCGGCGCAGCTGGGCTGCTGGCTGCCTGCGGCGGCAAGTCCGACAACGGCAGCACCGGCGGCTCCACCAGCGGTGCCGCCGCCCCCAACACCACCGGCGCCACCCCGCTGAAGGAGTTCATCTCCTTTGAGAGCGGCAACCGGGAGCTGGAAAGCTGGAATATGCTGTACACCCAGAGGGCTGAGGACGCCAACGTCATCACCAACCTGTGGGACGGCCTGCTGAGCTTCGACTGCTACGGCAAGGTCGTGCCCGCCATCGCTTCTTCTTGGGAGCACAACGACGATTCTACCGTCTGGACCTTCCACCTGCGCGATGACGTCGACTGGGTGGATGTCAACGGCGAGGTGAAGGACCACCTGACCAGCAAGGACTTCCTGGTCGGCTTCGAGTGGGTCATGAACGCCTACAAGAATGAGGCCAACAACACCTCCATGCCCAACGATACCGTCGTGGGCGCTGCCGATTACTACGAGCAGACCAAGGCAGCCGGCGACGCTGCTGCCGACATGACCTATGAGGACATGCTGGCTGCCGGTGTCGGCATCGAGGCTCCCGATGACTACACTCTGGTCTTCACCTGCAAGGATCCCTGCCCGTACTTCGACACCGTGGCGGCTTACAACAGCTTCTACCCCGTCGCTCCCGCCCTGCTCGACGAGCTGGGCATCGAGGGCTTCCGCGGCTGCGACAACACCACCATGTGGTACAACGGCCCGTATGTCGTCGAGGAGTATATCCAGGGCAACACCAAGAGCTATATCCCCAACCCCAGCTACTACGATGCAGCCAACGTCAGCCGCTTTGAGCGCCTGACCATCACCATGATCTCCGACGGCACCATCAGCCTGCAGCTGTACGAGAACCGTGAGCTGGACGAGGTCGATCTGGGCGAGAGCAGCATCGCCACCATCCAGGCCGATCCTTCCAACGTGTTCAACCAGCAGCTGTGCGAGAAGCGCCCCAAGAAGTTCAGCTACTGCTTCATCTTCAACTACGACAAGCGCAAGGCCGACGGCACCGCCGATGAGAACTGGAACAAGGCCATCACCAACAAGGCATTCCGCCAGTGCTTCTCCAAGGGTCTGGAGCTGTCCAAGTTCTACGCTCGCTACAACCCCATCAACCCGCTGAAGTGCGAGAACGACTTCTTTACCATGAGCGGCCTGTGCTACACCACCGACGGCACCGATTACACCAGCCTGGTCGCTAAGGAGCTGGGTCTGGACGGCGAGAAGTATGATGGCAAGACCATGAAGCGTCTGCGCGCCAACAACGGCGACATCACCGATCTGAAGAAGCAGGCCATGGACGAGCTGAGCGCCATCGGCGTCACCTTCCCGGTGCACTGCTCTTACTATATCCTGGCCGGTTCCACCACCGCTCTGGACAGCGCGACCGTCCTGAAGCAGTGCTTCACCGACAGCTTTGGCGATGACTTCATCGTGCTGGACATCGAGACCTTCGTCTCCTCCACCATGAAGGAGGTCGTGGCACCCAAGCTGCAGAGCTTCGTCCACATGGGCTGGGGCGCTGACTTCGGCGATCCCATCAACTTCCTGACCCAGATCATCGTCCACGACGACAACGCTTACTACAGCTGCAACATGACCAACATCGAGGGCATCGCCGAGAACGGTGCCGCCGATTACCAGAAGGATCTGGTGGCTGCCTACGAGCAGTTCACCGACCTGGTCAACGAGGGCCGCGTCATCGTCAACGACACCGATGCACGCTACGCTGCCTTCGCAAAGGCTGAGGCCTACTTCCTGGAGGAGAACCTGATCTTCCCCACCGTCTACGATGTGACCTGGTGCCTGACCCACGCCAACGAGTACAGCAAGATCAACGCCATGTACGGCCCCTGCAACTACAAGGCGGTCAACTGGGAGACCAGCGAAGAGGCTTACACCACCGAGCAGTACGAGGAGTTCGCCGCTGCTTTCGATGCAGCCACCCAGGCCTGATCGGTTTTTGAGCGCATTCTAAGTTAAGCACTTTTCCCCCGGCGGGAGCTGTTCGCAAAGCGGATGGCTCCCGCTCTTTTATTATATAAAGTGTTTCGCACCTGTTCGTTTGTGAAGAACAATTTCGGTTGTTTTGTGTTTCAAAAACAGTGTTAAACTTTTTGCATCCTTCGTCAGACAAAAACAAATATATTTCATCATTTTCCACAGTCTGTCTTTCTTTTTTGAAGAAGTTCCTGTCCATGCTCCATTGACAGCTTATTCTTTTAATGATATAATAATCAGCGTGTTAAGGTTTTGCGGGAGGAGCACAGGCACAGACAGAGGGGTCTGTATCTGCGCTCTTTTGTATTCCTCAGCAGTACAGGAGATGCGAAGCTCCCGCAAAGGAGTGGGAAACAAGCAGGACAACGCGCCCTGCACCATGCACCGAAGCACGGAAAAAATTTTAGGGAGGATAACACAATGAACATCAATCACGAGTCTCATGCAATCAGCCGCCGCAGCTTTCTGAAGGCTTCCGGCGTTGTTGGTGCCGCCGGCATCCTGGCAGCCTGCGGCGGCAGCTCCAGCAGCTCCACCGCTGCTTCTTCCGGCGCAACCAGCGCCCCCAACACCACCGGCGCTACTCCGTTGAAGGAGTTCATCTCCTGGGAGAGCACCAACCGTGAGCTGGAGAGCTGGAACATGCTGTACAGCCAGATGGCTTCCGACATGAATGTCACCACCAACCTGTGGGAAGGCCTGCTGAGCTTTGACTGCTACGGCAAGGCTGTGCCTTCCGTGGCCAAGGAGTGGAGCCACAACGAGGACTCCTCCGTCTGGACCTTCAATCTGCGCGACGATGTCGACTGGGTGGACGTCAACGGCGAGGTCAAGGCTCACCTGACCAGCAAGGACTTCCTCGTGGGTCTGGAGTGGGTGCTGAACGCAGCCAAGAACCAGGCCAACAATACTTCCATGCCCAACGAGACCCTGGTAGGTGCTGCGGACTATTACCAGAAGACCAGCGACATGGGCGACGCCGCTGCCGACCTGACCTACGAAGACATGCTGGCCGCCGGTGTGGGCGTTGAGGCTACCGATGATTACACCCTGGTCTTCACCTGCAAGAATCCCTGCCCGTACTTCGATACCGTGGCTGCTTACACCAGCTTCTACCCCGTCTCTGAGGACCTGATCACCGAGCTGGGCATCGAGGGCTTCCGTGCCTGCGACTACACCAACATGTGGTACAACGGACCGTATGTGGTGGAGGAGTTCATCAGCCAGAACACCAAGAGCTACATCCCCAACCCCAACTACTTTGGTGCAGACGATGTGTCCCGCTTCGACCGCTTCACCGTTACCATGATCAGCGACGGCACCGTCACCTTCCAGCTGTATCAGAACCGTGAGCTGGACGAGATGGATGTGGGCGAGAGCACCCTGACCACCATCCAGGCCGATCCCAACAGCGAGTACAATCAGCAGCTGTGCGAGAAGCGCCCCAAGAAGTTCAGCTACCAGATGCACTTCAACTACCAGAAGAACAACGAGGACGGCACCCCCGACGACAACTGGAACAAGGCCATCGCCAACACCGCCTTCCGTCAGTGCTTCTACAAGGGCCTGGAGCTGACCAACTGGTATGCACGTACCAACAAGATCAACCCCCTGAAGTGCGAGAACGACTACTACACCATGCCCGGTGTCTGCTACAACACCAAGGGCGAGGAGTACACCACCCTGGTCGCCAAGGAGATGGGCTTCGACAAGGAGTCTTATGACGGCAAGACCATGATCCGCCTGCGCTCCAACAACGGCGACATCGCGGACCTGAAGAAGCAGGCTATGGACGAGCTGAGCGCCATCGGCGTCACCTTCCCCGTCCACGCTGCTTACTACATCATCGCCGGCAACTCTACCGCTCTGGACAGCGCAACCGTCCTGAAGCAGTGCTTCACCGACAGCTTTGGCGATGATTTCATCGTGCTGGACATCAAGACCTACGTTTCCTCCCTCACCCAGGAAGTCCGTAACCCGCAGCTGCAGAGCTTCGTCATCAACGGCTGGGGCGCTGACTTCGGTGACCCCATCAACTTCGTTGGTCAGGAGATCCTGCACGACGACAACGCTTACTACAGCTGGTACTACTCCAACATCGCCAAGATCGTCGAGGCCGGCCCCGCTGACTGGCAGAAGGATCTGGTGGCCTGCTACGAGGAGTTCACCGATCTGGTCAACACCGCAAAGGCCATCGTCGATGATACCGATGCCCGCTATGCTGCCTTCGCAAAGGCTGAGGCCTGCATGCTGAACAACGTTCTGGACTGCCCCTGCTACTTCGAGGTGGCCTGGACTCTGACCCACGCCAACGAGTACAGCAAGATCAACGCCATGTACGGCCCCTGCAACTACAAGGCGGTCAACTGGGAGACCAGCGAAGAGGCTTACACCACCGAGCAGTACGAGGAGTTCGCTGCTGCATTCGATGCTGCCACCAAGGCCTGAGTTTTCTACCGCACCCCAAAATAAAAGTTAAAGGTTCGATAACATGTTAAAATACACGGTTAAGCGGCTGCTCCAGTCGCTTGTCACAATCTTTTTGATCGCAACAGCCGTCTTTTTGATGATGCGCTGTCTGCCGACGGACTACTACTTCACTGAGGAACAGCTCATGAAGTTCACCGATCAGCAGAAGACCGCTGCTCTGGAAGCAGCCGGCCTGACCGACCCCATCCCCACCCAGCTGATCAAGTTCTACAACGATCTGCTGCATCTGGACTTCGGCACATCCCGCCGCATCCAGAACGGTGCATCGGTGGTCAAGGTCATCGGCAAAAAGTTCGGCGTCTCGATGCGCCTGGGCCTCACCGCCTCCGGCATCTCTCTGGTGCTGGGTGTGCTGATGGGCATTCTGCAGGCGGCATTCAAGGACAAAGTGTTCGACTGGATCGGCACGGCTTACACCGTGTTCGTCAACGCAGTTCCTTCTCTGGTCTCGTATTCGCTGGTCCTGGTCTTCGGCTCCAAGTACCTGGGCTTCCCCACGCTGTACTCCACCCGCAATGTGGGTGCGTCCAGCGTGCTGCCCATCACCTGCCTGTCGCTGGCTTCCATTGCAGGCTATGCCCTGTGGACCCGCCGCTACATGGTCGATGAGCTCACCCGCGACTACATCAAACTGGCGCGTGTCAAGGGCCTGAGCTCCCGCGAGATCATGTTCAAGCACGTGCTGCGCAACGCCATGGTCCCCATGGTGCAGTATATCCCCCAGTCCATCCTGCTGACGGTCGGCGGCTCTCTGCTGATGGAGCGGTTCTTCTCCGTTCCCGGCATGGGTCCCCTGCTGACCGACGCCATCCAGCGCTATGACCTGAACGTCGTCCAGACTCTGGTCATCCTCTACGCTGCACTGGGCATCGTGGGTGTTTTCCTGGGCGACGTGCTGATGATGGTGGTCGACCCGCGTATTACTCTGACCGGAAAGGAGGAAGCTCGCTGATGGCTAAGGCATCGGATTTTGAGGGCAAGAAGCAGGACGAACTGTTCTACTTCGTCGAATACTCTCCGGAAGAAGCCGAGCGCATCGGCTATTCCAACTATTCCTACTGGGGTTCCGTCATCCAGAACTTCCTCAAGCAGAAGGTCGCTGTCTTCTGCCTGATCCTGTTCCTGGCACTGAGCGTGTTCTCTTTCATCGCACTGGCCATTGGCAAGTACGATTACACCACCCTGATCTCGGATACGAGCAAGGCATTCATCAAGCCGAACAGCGAATACTGGTTCGGCACCGACAACCTCGGCCGTGACTACTGGTGCCAGGTGTGGTACGCCACCCAGGTCTCCATCCGTCTGGCTCTGGTCGTTGCCGTTGGCGAGAGCATCGTCGGCGTCATCTTCGGCCTGATCTGGGGCTACGTCCGCAGCCTGGACCGCTTCTTCACGGAGCTGTACAACCTGATCGACAACGTGCCCTATATCATCTATATGACCCTGATCGCCCTGATGGTCGGTCAGAGCTTCTGGATCATGGCCATTTCGATGATCGCCATCAACTGGCTGTCCATGGCGCGCCGTGTCCGTAACATGGTCTTCATGTTCCGTGACCGCGAGTACAACCTCGCTTCCCGCTGCCTTGGCACCCCGCTGTGGCGTGTTCTGACCAAGAACATCCTGCCGTATCTGGTCTCTGTCATCATCCTGCGCATGGCGCTTTCCATCCCCGGCACCATCAACCTGGAGTCTACGCTGTCCTACCTGGGCCTGGGCCTGGGCATCGACACCCCGTCTCTGGGCCTGCTCCTGAGCAAGGTGCGCGGCTTCTTCCTGGATTACCCGTACCTGCTGGTCTTCCCTGCATCCATCGTGTCCATCATCTCGATCTCGTTCTACATCATGGGCAACGCTTTGTCGGATGCGGCAGACCCGCGCAACCACGTTTGATAGATTGGAGAGAGAAACGTAAATGGATAGAAAACCGATTATCTCTGCCAAAGACGTGGAGATCACTTTTAGCCTGCGCGGCCGCAAACTGAACGCCATCCGCAAGTGCTCGCTGGACCTGTATGAAGGCGAGACCCTCGCCATCGTCGGCGAGTCCGGCTCCGGCAAGTCCGTGTTCACCAAGACCTTTGTGGGCATGCTGGATGCCAACGGTACCATCACCGGCGGTTCCATCCTGTACGAAGGCCGCGATATGACCAAGTTCACCGAAAAGGACTGGCTTGGCGTCCGCGGTAAGAAGATCGCCATGGTCATGCAGGACCCGATGACCAGCCTGAACCCGCTGAAGAAGATCGGCAAGCAGATCCAGGAGAGCATCGAGCATCACCAGGGCCTGAAAGGCGAAGCCGCCAAGAAGGCCGCCATTGAGATGCTGGGCAAGGTCGGCATCCCCGACCCGGAGCGCCGCTACGAGCAGTATCCGCACGAGTTTTCCGGCGGTATGCGCCAGCGTGTCGTCATCGCCATTGCAGCGGCCTGCCGCCCGCAGATCCTGATCTGTGACGAGCCGACCACCGCACTGGATGTGACCATCCAGGCGCAGATCCTGCAGCTCATCCGCGATCTGCAGAAAGAGCTGGGCATGTCCGTCATCTACATCACCCATGACCTGGGTGTTGTGGCCAACGTGGCAGACCGCGTGGCCGTCATGTATGCCGGCCAGATTGTGGAATACGGCACCGTTCAGGAGATCTTCTACGACGCATGGCATCCCTACACCTGGGCACTGCTGCAGGCTCTGCCGCAGCTGGGCACCAAGGGTGAGAGCCTGCCCACCGTGGATGGCACTCCCCCGAACCTGTTCAACGAGATCCATGGCGATGCTTTCGCCCCCCGCAACAAACACGCGCTGGCGATCGACTTCGTGGCAGAACCTCCGTTCTTCCAGGTGTCCGAGACCCATGCAGCAAAGACCTGGTATCTGGACCCGCGCGCGCCCAAGATCGAGCGCCCGCACTCCATCCAGAACCTTCGTGAGAAAATGGGAAAGATGGGAGGTTCCAACTTAAATGGCTGAGCGTGAAAAG
>OGKX01000828.1_pt1 | contig 15540 bp, 10 predicted proteins | sample 1572541 | NCBI WGS metagenome assembly OGKX01 (sample SAMEA2581982, study PRJEB24529) | metagenome | biome: Human gut stool | place: China | collected 2011
TTTTCGCCCTCAATCTGCTCCAACAACTTAATTGCCGCAACATTTCTCTGGAATTTTTCTTTTGGAGAACCTTCGCCCAATCGGTCATCGCTGATATGGAAATTGACAGCGTTACTTTTATCCGGTGCAGCCACATTTATTTCCTGTACAGTCTTATTCTCCTCTGCCGAAGGTGTAAGCGGCTCCCATTCTCCGGTAAGCACCTGTGACAGCATTTCCTCTGTCTTTCGGTCTGCTTCTCCATTCTCCAGACGCTCACGGGCAAACTGCGTATCTATACTGTCCAGTTCATCTTCAGTCTGTTCTGTAACAACATTCTGTTCCTTTTCATCAGGAAACTCCGCTTCTGCTTTCCTGCCACTTTCTGCAAGCTCATTGCCCCAGTCCATTGCTTCCTGCAAAGTCGAAAATGTCTCCAATGCCGGACGGGTGGTGTCTGCCGTATCATAAATAGCATATCCGTCCACTTCCTTATCAATCCAAAGGAATACTCCCTCTGATAAGGTGGCACTCCACTGTGTCGGATTGCCATATTCATCATCTGCATCATGTACCACATGCCATGATACAGTTTCATCCGGCTCTGCGATACCATCCGTCCCATCAAAGCGTGAAAACACTTCTGCTTCGTGCCTGTCAATATCTTCCTCTGCCAAAGCATTGATATAATCATCTTCTACCTCGCCACGCTCCGGCTTATGGTCGTATTCAAAGGATTTCCCATTGACCTGTGCATAATAAAAACTGCTGTCCTCAATGTCATTTCCAAGCAGATATTTCTCTTTTTCACTGCCCCACTCATCAACCAGAACACACTCATATCCATCAATCGTGATCTTTTGCTGTGCTTCCTTTTCTTTTTCCCGAATCACATTGATATATCTTCTCGCCTGATTGGTAAATCCGTCCAGCACTGCCGGATGTGAGCTTAGAATCAGATCGTTGTTCTCCCACTCATTTTCCGCAACAATGTCCTTTGCCCAGTCCTTATTGTTCCGTGAAAAACGACCATCATAATCAAAATGCGTAACCGTATTTGCAAGAACAAATTCCACACAGTCAATGCCATATTTATCTATGATCTCATCTGCGGTATTCCTCGGAAGAACAAAACCATTGAATTTCTCAGCAATCAGTGCATCAATGTCTTTCTTACACTCTAACCGCTGTCCATGCTCCAGACGAGAAAGCTCACGCTGTCTTGCTTTTTCTGCCTGTTCTTCCTTGTAAGCCTTATAGTTTTCCTTTCCCTGTGGAGATAAGTATTTGTCCTCTTTGATCAGCTCACGAAGCCTTTTCTCTACAACATTCCAGTTCAGAAGCACTTTTGCATACGGATTGCCATAACTGCCTTTCTCCAGACGGATACCTTTTCCATCATGTTCATTATGGGAATCATCATTACCCGGCAGTCCGCCGGAACCACCACCAATGCCATATTCTTTTTTCAGAAAGGCTACCGCTTCCTTCTGGTCATGTCCTTCCATGAAATACTCATAGATGCGGAAAGCTCCATGCTCATAGCCGCTTCCCCTGCCTAGTGCATAGTCAATCTCATCCTGTGTAATAAAATCTTCCTGTGCTACTTCCACAGTATCTGGCAATGGAAATTCCAGCCTTTCTCTGTCAAGGTCTGCTATCTCCGATAACAGATATTCCGGTGATTTCACATGCCGCCATTTTAATTCGGCTTCACCCGATGCAAGACGTTCCGCCGCATCTTCCAAAATATTTTTAAGCTGCTCCCTGCCCTCATGGGTAGAAAGAAGTTCCATGAGTTTTGCTTCACTCTCCGGATAGTTTCCGGCTTTTAATCCAAGCTCCTCCGGCATTTCATCCATGCCATCCCGCAGAAAGAAATAGATCTGGTTGGCAACACGGTTCCGCTCCTGTGTATCCACAAGAAATGCTTCACTGGCACTCATATAAGTACCATTTTCGATCATAGAACGGATATGGCTCTCCACATCTTCCCAATCCATCGTGACAATCGGCGTTTCCCTTGCCTGTGTTCCATAGCCGACACTCATACCATGCTCATCGAACCACACTGATACGGGATTTCCATTGATTTCAAAACCTTTTCCGGTCTGTCCGTACTCATTTTTCAGAAAATCCACCATCTGCTCGGCATTTCTGCCCTCTGTGTACTTTGCAAAGATACGCTTTCTGCTGTGCTGTTTTCCTCCGCCACTGCGAAGAATGGTTTCAAGCTCATTCTGTGGCAAAGAAAAAGCAGCGGGCATGGTATATTTCATACTTGCTTCCGCTGCTGCGACTGTTCCGACCTGCTCCTCAAAAGAAGGAAACAGGCTGAGTTGTGTAAAGGTGGGTTCCGGTGCTTCTCCCCGGAGAAGATCATCGGTGTCTGTTACAGACTGTAAACCAGTTCTCCCAGAACCACTTCCTCTGCTCGGTTCCGAATGCTGTTCATCTTCGCTACCCAGAGCATCTGATCGGCTTCCTTGAGTTGTTCGGTCACTCCCTCGGTTGCCGCCATCTGGCTCGTCAGCTTCTCCATTCTCTCCTCTGCCTGCTTCTGGATCGTCAGCAGGTGTTCTTTCAATGTTCCTTTCAGAAGAAACGCTGAGTACACGCCCCTGTGGTTCTCCTTCAGATAAGTCTCCCTCATCATTCCGTACTTCGTTACCGTTCCCTCCGGCTGAATGTCCGCCTGTAATGTCGGAATCAGATAATCCCCGTTCTTTTCGTATGTCAGATTCATCGCTATTGCCCCTTTCTACGCTGTTTTGATTGTTGTCAATATATTCCTCATGTCCGCTCTCGCTTTCACGCTTTAACGCATTGTAGTCTATTTCAGAAGTATTTGCAAGTCCTTTCTGCGTTAAATTTTCTGTTTGTTCCTTTTCGTAGCTTCTGTTATATGCCCTTATGGTTCTTCCAATCTCTAAAAGTACCGGTTTTGCAAGCTCATTGGCTGCATCTCCAAGTACTGCTAGGGTATCCATGGAATTAAATTCATGGATAAAATCGAAAGAAAATTCCGAACCATACTCCTGCATATCTGCACCACAGGCAGATAAAAGTGTAAAGGAAATGCTGTCCGATAATGTCTCCCTCAAGCGGATACCGACATTCTGCTCGTCCAGTCCTTCTAAAAAACTGCCCTCGATCATGTACTGCAAATCCGGCAACAATTCCTCATAATAATCTGCCGCAATCCTCTCAGCTATCTCCATAAGTCTTTCTTCAAACAGCTTCTTATCATCGGTAGCACCATAAGTCTGCTCCAGACGCTTAATTACATCTTCCTTATGTTCCTCATGTAATTCCCAGAGTTCCGGATACCGTCCGATTCTCCTTGCCGCATGGACATCTGAAACATCAAATACATATTTCAGACGCTTTCCATGTGCATCATCCTCGTCCAAAAGTGCGATACCCTTTGCCCCTTTGTTTACCCAGCAGTGCATACGCTCATTCCACAACTCTATGGAAGCACACGCTGTTGCGTCCGGTCTTTGTGCATAGATTAAAAGCTGTTCCCGGAACGGATACTTGTATAATCTCGCCGCTGTAGTAAGGTATTTCATCCATTCCTCACGATTTTTGACAACCTCGGCTGCTGTCTCTTTTGCCAGAGCCGATATAAAATCATATTTTCTCACACAGTTCTCCTTCCTGTCATAGATACGACAAAAAGGCAGCCACATACACTACATGACTGCCTTTCCTTTATTTCCCGTTACATTCCTATTCTGTTGTACCAAAGCTGAAAGTCTTACTCTCAGCCGCTTTCTTAGGCGTAAACCTTGCCTTAACTTCCGCAACCCTCCCCTCTAACGCCTGAAACATCACATCTACCTGTTCCTGTGTATATTCGTAGGAACCTCGATTTGCAAGATTCTCCAGTCTGCCAATAGCATCAACCGCCTTATTCATGCGGTACTCGCCAATACGGATAAACTTCTCCGCCTTTGTCTCATTTTCCTTTGCTGCAGGTTCACCCTGCATTTCCTCTGTAGTCATTGTTACATTTGTTTCTTCCATGTGATTTCCCTCCATTTTTGATAAAAAAAGAGAGCGTACAGTTTTCCCATACGCTCTAACGCTGTGTTGTTATTAAATTGTATGTGGTATACTGTCGTACCGCTAAATTAAATTTCTCGACATCCACAAATAGAGAATTGTCTATTACATTTCCCATTATAGTTGATTTTCTAATTCGTCGAGAATGAATTTTTGTGAAATAGATGAAATCATTTCTACAACTTCCATAACAAAGTTCCTCATAAATTCTCTATAACAAATCACAATTTCACCCTTATATAACACTATGAATAACTTCTCTTTATTGCTACCTTCTTTATACTCATCATACTCAAGTTTAATATTAGTTTGATGTACGATTTGATCTCTTAATGATCTTCCTCTCTCGCTACCACAGAGTAAACGAAAAGCATGTGTATCAAGTTTATCTATTTCACAAAGATATGATTTTAAATAAATAAATTTATCATTTTCATCCTTCAATATTTTCTTTGTGAATTTATTGAAACTATCATTTCTTTCATGAAAAGCTATACAATGAAAAATAGTAGCTACTACATCTAATGCATTTCTTGCAAAAAGGATTGTACTTTCAGTATGATAAAGCAATGTTGTTTCATCATCTCCAAAAAGGCAAGGCATTTCCATGTTCTGTGAGACTTCAAATTCATTTAAATTTTCAATAGCACATTTTTCTGCAAACAACATCATTTTGATTTTCTGATGACATATTACTGCTTTCTCTTTTAAATTGATTTTAGTTTCTGTATCTATACTGGTATTATGTTCAATAAGATTAAATAGATCATAACCTATTTGTATTTTTGGTATGATATCACCATAGTCCGATGTCAACTTCAAATCAAGTGATACAAGTTCATTTCTGTCTAACCACATTAAGTATTTCTCCTTAACTTTACAAATTCCGATACTTTCCCCACTATACCACAATCACAGCTACATTCCTACCCTTGCTTTCCTGCCTTTTGAGAAAATTCCATCTTAAACTTATACTGGAATCCCTTGATTTCTTTTCCATCCTTCGTATAGGAAAACTCCTCTATGCTCTCCGGAATCAAATAAGCATCATAGCTGCCTTTCTTGCCTTTTAATCCTTTTACAAGTATCTTTTTCCCTTGAAGCAGGCTCTTGACCTGTGTATCGGAAAGTGTTACCCCAAGTGCCTTGCCGACATTCATACCGCACTTCCCGGTACAGTACGCTCCGAATTTTCCCTTGACTACATCGGCACCGCACTTCGGGCATTTGCCTAGCACTTCCTGTTCACCCTTGCCTGTGCCAAACATGGCTTTCTGCTCATCACTAACGCTGTGATAGGTCTTTACAAGATCAGTTACCATTGCTTCAATACCAGACATAAACTGCTCTGCAGCAACTTCTCCTTTGGATACAAGTGTAAGCTCATTTTCCCAGTCAGCAGTCAGTTTCGGAGATTTTACTACATCCGGAAGTATCGTGATCAGCTTCATTCCGTCCTCTGTCGGAATCATCTGCTTTTTCTCACGCTTTACGAATCCGTCTTTTACCAGTTTTTCAATAATGTCAGCTCTGGTGGCAGGTGTATCAAGTCCTTTTCTCTCCACTTCGTCACCCATATCTTCTGCTCCGGCTCGCTCCATGGCAGACAGTAAGCTGTCCTCGGTGTAATGTTTCGGTGGCTGTGTGAAATGCTCGGAAACTCTTGTCTGCTCCACTGCAATCGTCATGCCCTCACGAAGCTCCGGCAGCTTCTTTTCTTCCTCTGCATCCGATTTATCCTCTGCGGTTTTATAGGAATTTTTGAAGAAATCCTCAAATTCCTTCCATCCATTTTTCCACACTTCCTTGCCGGATACCTTAAATACAGTATTGTTGCAGGTAATCACTGCCTTTGTGGAATTATAAATGTGCTTCTCCCCGGTCGCACACAGCAGACGGTTTGCACAAAGGGAAAGTATCTTCATTTCGCTCTCCGGGATTGCCTTTAAGTCCTGCTTGATGATCTCCATGGTAGGAATGATTGCGTGGTGGTCCGTCACTTTCTTGCTGTTCAAAATTCTTTTAATATCTGGATTGAACATGATATTCTGCTCAAATAACAGAGAATTGAAAATCGCTTCGATCACATTTTTTGCAGTACCTTCCATGTCATCGGAAAGATACTGGCTGTCTGTTCTTGGATAAGTTACTAACTTTTTCTCATAAAGGCTCTGCGTATATTCCAATGTCTGCTTGGCAGTAAAACCAAACAGACGGTTTGCATCCCTTTGGAGTGTTGTAAGGTCATAGAGCTTCGGCGGTGCTACCCACTTTTCTTCCTTTACCACGGAAGTGACAAGAGCCTGTCCGTTTTCACAGGCTCCTGCAATCCTCTCTGCTTCCGTTTTATCACTGATATGCTCTGATACCGCATCCAGACCATTTCCCATGATGTGAGCCATATAATAGGCTTCTTTCTTGAAATTCATGATTTTACTTTCACGATCCACCAGCATGGCAAGTGTCGGTGTCTGCACTCTGCCAACCTTCAATGCCTTACCGCCATATAATACCGTAAAAAGTCTTGTCCCATTGATACCCACAAGCCAGTCTGCTTCCTGCCTGCATAATGCTGAATGATACAAGTTATCATAGTCGCTGCCTGGGCGAAGATTATGGAAGCCGTCACGGATAGCACTTTCCTCCATGGAAGAAATCCATAACCGCTTCATCGGTTTTCTGCACCCTGCCATGTTGTAGGTCAGGCGAAAGATCAGCTCACCCTCCCTTCCAGCATCGGTAGCACATACAACGGCATCTACCCTGTCATCATGCATGAGCTTTTTCAAAATCTGATACTGTGCTTTTGTATCACTTTTCACTTCATGCTGCCATTCCTGCGGAATGATCGGAAGGCTCTCATAGCTCCATTTCTTCCATGCTTCCTCATAGCTTTCCGGCTGTGCCAGTTCTACCAGATGTCCCACACACCATGATACCAGATACTCATTGCCTTCCAAATATCCGTCCTTACGCTGTGTGGCACCAAGAACCGCCGCAATGCTCTGTGCCACACTCGGCTTCTCTGCAATTACAAGCTCCATCTCTATTCCTCCCCATCTTCTTCGTTATTCTCGTTGTTGTTATCTTCATTGTCATTCTCGTCTGTGTCTACTGATTCTGTATCATCACCACCATTTATGAATGCTTCGTCGGAATCCTGCTCGGTTTCTTCCTCGTCCTCATAATCGTAGTCCTCGTCAAGCTCGTCCTCATCTTCATCCTCATCAATGAAGTTTTCCTTTTTCTTCTTGGATTTCACAACATATACCACTCCGATCACAGCTACCGCAGCAATGCCCATTAAAATATATGTAAAGCCGGAACCATCTGCCTTTGCGGTATCCTCTTTCGGCTCACTTGTATCTTCCGTGCTATCTTCGGTGCTGTCCTCAACACTTTCTGCTCCCTGTGTTTTCTCTCCTGTGGTATCAGCATTATTGTTTGATAATGCGCTGTCTTTGGTAGGGATTGCAGATTCCAATGCCGCTGAATTTTTCGGAAGTGTCTCGCTGTTATCCGTTGTGGTATTCAGCAGGTCGTTTTCACTGACTTCTGTAAGGAAATACACCTTTTCATCTTCCCCATCACGATCAATCACAAGATAAAATACCTTTTCTGATGCAGTCTGGATTGTGTAAAATTCCTTGCCTTTTTCAGAAGTCTGACTGTCACTGCTCTGGTCTGCATCCTTAGAAGTATCTCCCGTACTTGGAGATTGCTTTGCTGTTGCGGAACTGCTTGAATTTGTTCCACTGCCTGTCTGGGAAACTGTATTTCCATTCACATCCGTTTTTGTATGTTCTGTGACCTGTGCGGTTGCAGAGCTAGGTTTGGTTGCCGACGCATCCACTGGGAGCTGCTGTGCCGGATCTTTTTCATTGCTGTCCTTATTCTCCGGATCGGTGTAATACGGATTGGCTGTTTTATAGATTTCAGAGGTATTTCCTGCATTATCCATGGCAGAAATCGTGAAATACTGATACCCTGCATCGAACTGTTGCAGACGGATATTCAAGGCTCCATTCGTATGCTCTGTAAACTCATAGCCATTGACATAGATTGCCTTGATACCGGAATCCGTATCATGTGCCTGAATGCTCAAAAGACCGTCGCTGACTGCCGCATTTAAGGTAGGCTTGGTAAAATCAAAACACTTGATATAACGGTTTTTCTCGTAGGTCTTGCCCTTCTGGTCTGTGACCTGCACATAAATGGTGCTGTTCTCGGAAATCTCTATGTACATATCCTCGGTAATATCTGTCCAGCTTCCATTCTGTCCGACTTTTGCCTTTACTGTCCGAATGGTAAAATTGCCGGATGCAATAGTATCCTCCACCTTGACTGTTACTTTCGTGGTATCGTTATGCCACCCAGAAGGTGTATTGATTGTAATTTTTACGCTCGGATTGATATAAGCACATTCCTTATAATCCTTTGCACACACCTCACAATCCTCATCCACCGCATACTGACTGCATTTTTCCTTGCAGGTGCATTTTGCGGAAGGCTGTGTTTCCTCGGTTGTGCCTTCTGTGGAATTTTCCGTTGTATTCTCTGTGGACTGCTCTGTGTGATTTTCTCCACTACCGGAACTGTCCTTGTTATCATTACCGGACGCTGTGCTTTCTGCACTGCTTTCCTCTGCCGCACTTTCTGTTTTCTGCTCTGCTGTATCCTCCGCATGAACCTCCACAGTATTTGCCCTGTTTGCAAAAAATGCCCCAATCGGCATACAAAAAAGTATTGCCGACAGTATCAGGGACATTAGTGCCTTAACGGATAACTTCTTCATTTTCATTGGTCGAATCCTCCTTTTCCTGTTCCCGTTTCTGTAATAAATTTCTGACTTCATCCTCACTGAGCTTATTAAGCATCTGCAATCGCTCGGATGAGATTTTATATTTCCGTATGATCTTCATGGCTTCGGCATCCTCCGCCATCTGTTTCTGCTCTGCAAGGTCTTTTTCCTTTGCCTGTAGCTGTGCTATCTGTTCTCTGACCTTTTTAAGCTGTGCATTGATTCTTTCTACTGACAACTGATCTTCCTCCCTTCGCTAATTTAATCTTCCAAAACCATAAAAATGGCTCTGCCAGTAAGAGGTATTGATTGAGGTATACTGGATTGGATCACCACAATGCACCATCGTACCGTTTCCACAATAAATACCAACATGCGTGACGGTTCGCCCTGCATTATAAGTTTTTGTAAAAAATATGAGATCTCCTGCCTTTGCTTCCGATGCGGATACCGAAGTACACTGGTCATAAATGCCCTGTGCTGTGGTTCTTGGCAGGTTATGTACGCCGCTGTTTGAAAATACCCAGCATACAAAACCGGAACAGTCAAAACTTGCCGGAGCTGTGCCGCCAAAAGTATATGGCATTCCCAGATACCTGTTTGCTTCCCGCATAAGCGTCTGCACCGTTGCATCGTCATAGGACTCCGGTGGTATCACATTGCCGGTTCCTCCTCCGGTGCCGCCCGGTGTTTCCCCATAAATGGTCTGCTCTCCTGCCTCAAAATAAAATAACGGGTTATAATACTCCCCGTTATACAGACATTCGATATGAAGGTGGCTTCCGGTACTGCTTCCTGTATTTCCGCTTTTGCCTATATCGTCACCCTTTTTGACACTCTGTCCTGCGGACACATTTAAGCTGTCCATGTGGGCATATTTTGTGGTATATCCCTTACTGTCCGTAATCACCACATAATTCCCATAATAGGAATCGTAAGCCGCTTCCATAACCGTTCCGTCATGCGCCGCATAGACAACTGTACCTGTCGGCACTGCAATGTCCACGCCCCTGTGAAGCTCCTCTGCTCCGGTGTTCGGATTCTTCCGGTATCCATAATAACTGCTGATATAGTAGTACCAGTAGTAATCCACGGGTGTTCCAAATACCTGTAACCCGCCTTTTGTCTCCGTGTAGGCGGCAAAGATTTCTGCCTGTTCCGTATCCATGCGTCCGGCAATAATGCTCTCAAGAGGTGTGACCGTTAAAGTGACTCGAAGGATTGTTACGATATATTCTTCTTCCTCCTCATACTCGTATTCCTCGGTACTGATGCTTCCATCTGCATTTGTAACTGTTCTGGTTCCGGTCTTTGTGACTGTCCTTGTCCGTGTCTCCTCCACTTCCTCAGTAGTAAGGGAATACATGGCATCAAATAATTCCTGAATTTCACTCTCCATTTCTGCGGCAGTAAATTCCGTATGGACTGCGGAAAGATAACTGATCAGTGTATATGGATCATGCCCGATTGCACCAAGGTTATAATCGTATTCATCATATCCCGGGTAATCAGTTTCAATCCGGTCAATCTTGTTTTGCAGCTCCATTTCCTTTTCTGTAAAAGATAAATCTGCTGCATCAATCTCTGCCGGAAGGCTAAGATATGTGCTTGCCATCGTTGTTGTCACAGTTCCGGTAAACATGGAACCGCAGCTTGATAATGCCGACATGATCATAATAAGCAGAAGAGCAAAAATACCCACTGTGATAATCAGTGTTTTATTTTTTGTGGCAATCTCCTGTAACTTCTTTGCAATCCCGGTTGCGGCATTGGCTGTCTTTGTAAATGTTTCCTTTGCAGTCTTGGCTTCTGCTCCTGCCCGCCTTGCCTTGGCATACTCACGCTTGATGCGCTGTTTCTGTAGCTGCCTTTGTAACTGTTTCTTTGGACTGTTGCCCTTTAGATGTGGATTTTCACTAATGAATTTCTCATACTCCAGCTTCATATCTGCTGTGACCTGCTTTTTCTGCAATCGCTCTAGGCGGTCACGCTTTCTCTGTGCCTTGCTCTTGCGGTGATACTTCATATAGTGATAAATGTCCTCGGCACGCTGTTCCGTCTTGTGTGCACCCTCAACCGCAGAATTGTCCTTTTCTGTTTCTGCAATCTTACGATGCACAAAATACATATTTTCCGTTTGCAGCTTATGAACCGCAGTCTTTCCCAGACCATCCTGCTTAAATGGCTTCTCCACATCCACCGGAACAACGATATATTTTGCTTTTCCGTTCTGTTCATCAAAGACACGTTTCATCTCATACTGCCGCTTTTTCGGCATCTTGTCCTTTGCTTTCTGCAACTTCTGACGACTCTTTTCCGACTTATCAAAAGCCTTCTGTACTTTTTTGTCGGTAAATTCTTCCTCCTGCCCCTGCGAAAATGTGGCATCCTTTGTCTGGAAATCTCCATAATCGGACTGCTTTGTATTTTCTGACTTTGCACGCTCTCTGTGTGCGTGTTCTCTCTGCGCACGCCTTTTGTGATATTTTCCTTTTTCCTCAGACCGTTGGAAGGTATCCCTGACATGAACCTTGTTTTCTATCGTGCTGTCAGAAGAAGTCTCATAATCAGTCTGTTCGTCCTGCATGAAGCTGTTTTCCTTTAAGAATGACTTTTCCGCTTCGGCTTCCGACTTCTGGACGCTATGACCAGAAGTTGCATTTCTTGTACGACTGCCATGGTTCGCATCCCTTGACAGGTTGCTCACAGGCTTCTCGCTGGCACTAAACTGGTTTTCCACAGAAAAGGTGTTGTCCTGCCTGTGTTCTATATGTTTTACTCCAGTCACTTCCTTATCTTTGGAAAATGTCTCTTTTTCAAATGCCTTTACTGCCTGCTTCTTCTGTCTTTTTTCTGCCATTTTATACTGCGTCCTCCTTCTGCACCGATTCCTCCGGCTTCGTATTCATAATTCTGTAGGTCTTGGTGTCTGTCGGGTATTTATCCACGAAGGGAATTACCACGTTATCAAACAGTATCAGACCACTTCCCGGCTCAGAGTTGGTGACATAGGAAAGCTGCTTATCAGAAAGTCCCAGCTTATCAGCGAGGATTGCCTGATCTTTGGCATTCTGATTTAACAGATACACAAAATCGCTGTTACCCAAAATACCCTCAATCTCCTCAGAACGGAGAAAATCGCCCACATTCTGCGTCAAACCTGTCGGAATACCGCCCCATTTTCTGAAACGCTTCCAGATTTCCACAGAGTAGATAGCTGTCTGCTTTTCCTTCAGAAGAAGGTGGAACTCATCACAGTAATAACGGGTTGCAATCTTTCGCTCCCTGTTCTGTGAAACCCTGTTCCACACTGCATCCTGCACGATCAACATTCCAAGTTCCTTTAACTGATTTCCCAAGTCTCTGATGTCAAAGCACATGATACGGTTGCCACTGTCCACATTGGTATGGTGGTTGAAATAATTCTGGGAACCATGCACATACAGCACAAGGCTGTTTGCGATACGCTCTGCCTTTGGATTCTTATGCTTCAGAAGTGCGTTGTATAAATCCTCCAGTATCGGCATATTTTCTGGCACCGGATTTTCAAAATATTTATCGTAAATATGACGGATGCATTCGTCGATGATACCTTTCTCATCATTCTCCAGACCGTCCTTGCCACCTGCAATCAGATCGCACAATGTAATGATAAAATCAGATTTCAGTTTTAATGCTTCCTTATCCCCCTTATGGCTCAACTGAATATCCATCGGGTTCAGATAATCTTTGGAATTAGTGGCAAGTTTTACAACCTGTCCATGTAGTGCTGCCACTAGCGCAAAATACTCGCCCTCCGGATCGCAGATAATAATGTCGTCCTTTGTGATAAGAAAACAACTTAAAATCTCACGCTTTGCACTAAAACTCTTACCACTTCCGGGTGTTCCTAAGATAACTCCGTTTGGTGTACGGAGCCTTTTGCGGTCTGCCATGATCATGTTGTTGCTGAGTGCATTTAACCCGTAATAGATTGCCGGAGCAGGCATAAATAATTCCTGCGTGCAGAATGGTACTAAGATTGCGGTGCTTTTTGTGGAAAGAGTACGCTCAATACCTGTCTCATTGCATCCAATCGGTGCGGATGCCATAAGTCCCTGTTCCTGCAAATACTGTAAACATCTGAGGTCACAGTTTGCCTGCTGAATGATACCGGACACTCTCTGCATTAAGCTCTCCAGTTCCCGCTTGGTTCTGCCATAACAGGTAATAAGGAATGTCATGTTGATCATCTTCTGATTGCTCGTATTCAAATCATCCAGAAATTCCAGCGTATCCTTTTCATAGGTCACAATATCCGTTGGAAGAATATCCATATCGTAGCCGCTCCGGACTGCCTTTTTCTGCTCCTCAATCTTCATCTTCTGGATATTGGAAATGACCGCTTTTAACTTCTTGATTGCCTTTACCGGATCTTCCGTCTGCATGTGCATGGAGATAGTAAGGTTTGCATCAATGTCAAGAAGCTGCTTGATCAGCTCGTCCGTAAACTTCGGTGCGATAATATCCAGATAGGACACACAGCCATACATATTTCCCGACTTGAAGCGGTTCGGATAGCGGAAATCAAACCCCGGCGGTGCAATATAGTCCTTGACCGACTTACCGGATTCTGCCAGATCCTTAAACGAAAAGCGGAAAGGCTCCATGGTATCCTGATTAAAATATTCATGCAGGATACGCAGTCTTTCCTTTCCGTCCAGTCCCCTCGCAAGGGTTCCTATATTGTTTAAGTTTCGTATGACATCTTTTTCAATGTTGTTAAGGCGGCTCTTGGCTTCCCTGTAGCCATTGCTCTCCACACCAAAAATCAGATATTTTGATTTGATGATACCATTGTTTCCCTTTGCCGCCTGCTTCTTTAACATCTCCGTATATTCTTCACGAATGTCATTAAAATCATCCTCCTGCCACGGAATGTCAAACTGTTCCGTAAGCATCTGCTCGTTGACTTGCCGGTTGAATAACACCAGTTCAAATTTCACAGACGGATCAAAATAATTGATGAGCTTACTGTACTGTGCCAGTATATCCGCCTGCTCATCCACTTCCAGAAGCGAATAGTTTATATCAAAAAATTCCACCATCTTTGTATAATAATGGTGGCTGACCTGACAGATACCGTCACGGAACATCTTCTCAAAAGTAATCGTCTTTTGTGCGGTAGTCGGCTTTTCCTTCTCTTTGCCCCTGCCGGATAAAATATGCTTTAATTCCATAAGACGCTTTTTCTCTGAAAAAGTAAGACCGCCACTTTTGCTGTTATTTCTGCTATTGCCCTGATAACTGCTTTTTCTGTGTTTTTCCGGTTCTGCCTTTTGCTTTTTCTTCAAGATAACGAACCTCCCTTCGTAATTTTTCTTTCTCCTCCAACTGCTTGTAGAGGTTTTCTGACCGGTACGGTCTGATTCCCGGCGTGAGTATCTTCTGCCGGAGCATAAAATACAAAATCTTCTCCGCCGGAAACCCGTTTTTCTCATACATCGCAAAAAAGAAGAACGGAAGCATTGCTCCCATCATTAAAAGTGATGCCGCTGATGTCCCGATCAGTCCCTTAGTCAGAAAATACAGAGGGATGCCCGTTACTGCCGCACCACTGAAACAGATGATCTGTCTCTTTGTTAAATTCAGTGCCACTTTTGTCTTGATCCCGGACAAATCCTTTGGCACCTGCACGGATATTGCCATATCGTTCCTCCCTTAGTGCGCATTCCAGATAGATTTTGACAGCGAACCTGTCTTAAACATGGAAAAACATAAAATCACGGTATATGCTGCCACCGACCACAAAGCCGTGTGAAGATTTCCTGCAACTGCAACACTGTATACCAGCACCGCATAAATTGCCACACATACCATGATGAAAAATCCCTGAAATGCCAGAGCACACAGTCCCTTGATGTAATTGTTGCCGATACTGCCCCATTCCCGGTTGCTGAGCGTCGCAAACGGAACCGGAGCCACTGAAATATAAAGGTATATCTCTATCATTCGTCCGTACAAAACGACGGTGATTAAAACGGACATGATTTTCATACATAAGCTGACAATCATGGTTTCAATTCCAAGCCCTATCAGTTCGCCTATTCCCATAGTGGAAAGCTGATCATTAAACATGGTCTGCAACGTGGATGACACATCAAGGCTCGTGGAGCCGGTAATGGCACCCGATGCATTGGTCACGATATGGTTTCCCACATCAAAGATTGCCATTGTAATGTCAAACGTCTTACTGAGCAACATTACCGCAACACATGCTTTGATGAGGTAGCGAAAGAAGAACTCGCTCCCCATCTCGTGCATGTTGTTTTTATCCATTACCATCGTAATCAGCTCATAGCAGAGTATGGCGCTGATAATCATTCCTGCTATGGGAATCATGACATTATCTGAAAGATTCCGGATCATGGAAAAAATGCCTGCGTTCCATGAGCTGGGTGTCTGCCCGACTTCCCCTGCAATAGAGCCTACCTTCGTATTTACGTCGGTAAACATCGTTTCAAGATTGTCAAGCACCCACCCCTGCAGCATTTCCTTTATAAATTCAGTGATTTTGTCAATGATTGTTCCCATGAATTATGAGAACAGACTTGTAAGCTGTGGAATCACCGTCTGAGCCACAATAACAATACCGCCGCCTGCCATAAGCTGTTTTATCCCCAATTAGGTGTAAAACTCTGCTCGATGGC
>OGKX01000832.1_pt1 | contig 15470 bp, 9 predicted proteins | sample 1572541 | NCBI WGS metagenome assembly OGKX01 (sample SAMEA2581982, study PRJEB24529) | metagenome | biome: Human gut stool | place: China | collected 2011
GAGTATAATTGCCCGAACCCATAAAGCCGTCGGCCGCATAAGGACCGTAGCACAGGATTCCTTTTTCTTCCATTTCCTTCATGGCAGGAATGATCACTTCCTGTTCTTCCATTCCCAGCAAACCACCATCACCGGCATGAGGATTGAGCGACAGTACTGCAATGCGCGGAGCACCGATACCGAAATCCTGTTTCAGGCAACGATGAAATATCATCAGCTTTTCTTGAATCAATTCTTTGGTAATCGTTGTCGCAATCTCCCGGACAGGGATATGCGTTGTCACCAAAGCCACACGGAAATCATTCTTCATCAGAATCATCAATGACTTATTGCCATTGCCCAGCCGTTCCTCGATATACTCGGTATGTCCGGGAAATGAAAACTCTTCCGACTGAATGGTATGTTTATTGATCGGTGCCGTTACAATAACGTCAATCAGCCCCTCACGATATTCTTCGATGGCACGCTCCAATGCGCCCAATGCAGCTTTACCGGCTTCAGGATCCGGTTTGGAGAATTCCACTTTTACCTCATCATCGGTACAGTTCACTACACTCAGCCGGTTGTATCCCGCTTCGGAAGCACTGTTGATTATACTGAAATTAGCCTGAACATCCAATGCTTTCCGGTGATAGGCAGCCACTTTCGGCGATCCGTAAATAATCGGAGTGCACAACTCCAGCATAGTAGGATCCGAGAAAGTCTTTAAGATCACTTCATAACCTACCCCGTTTATATCTCCTTGGGTAATGCCGATTCTTATTTTGTTATCTTCCATGTTTTTATTTATTAGTTTGTTCCGCTTCCTTAGTTTCCTCTCCCAATGGAATCTGGTTCTGCTGAACTTCGTTCGGAAGTTTCAGCGTATACAGAGAGGCTTCCATCTGGCGAACCAGGTTGCGTTTCATTTTATCAGGTGAATAGACAAATATTTCTGCTGTAATGATTCGTTGGTTATTCTCGTCAAGACGGGTATGCGACACATACGGACCACCCATAAAGTCACCTTTCATGCGCCACAACCCGCGCGCTTCCATCGTGTAGCTGTTCTGCACATTGATGGGGCGGACATCCGTCAATAAGCTGTCGGTTGCCATATAAACGCCTTCCTTGAATCCGGGAATGTTGGCTTTCATCACAGAGTCACGTTTATGGACAAAATATTCTTTGGTAAACGTATCCTTATCTGTATAAGGATAAGAGTACATCACGAAGTTACGGTCGGCAGTACCGGTATTGGTAGAAGCCCAGAAGAAGTCTTCCCCCGTCTTTGAATTAGTCAGCTCGGCAGGCAGCCAGATATCGCAACCGAACAAGCTGTCCACCTTATTTGAAATAAAGTTGCTGTGCTTCTTTTCGAGCGAAGTGATCTGGCGGTTCATTTCCGCACGGGTGAAGAAATTGATTATCGTCTGTCTGTTCTCCTTCACAAACTTCTCGAACTCTTCTTCGTTCGGAGCCTGGATAGTCAATATCATCTGCGGATTGGCATACACGTCCTTCGCATATTTGAACGAGGCTTTCGTATATATATCCTGTATATCTACAATAATAATGTTACGTATCAACTTCAGCGTAGAATCATAATCTTTCGGCGAAGTATACATAATCCGGAAAGAAGGTTCCGACTGCGGCAAACCGGGCATATCAGCATCGAGCGCATCATGTAAAGCCCTTCCGGCAGCACGATCCCAAACACCGTGATCTACTACAACCAAAAGCTCGTAAGCACGACCACTAGAGGTGTGATTTCCTTTCAGACCACAAGATGCAACGACAAAGGCTACCAAAGCGATGCATAAAATAAAAGAGTACTTTTTCATGATGTTCGGTTTTATATATTAACTTTCATTATTTTTCTCCTGTTTCGCTGTCGACAGCATACCGCAAGCGGCAAAAATATCTTCGCCCCTGGATGAACGGATAGTGGTGAAAAGTCCGTGTGACGTCAGATAATCACGAAAACGGGTCATCGTATCCATGTCCGCCCCCTCGAGGTCTACCCCCGGTATGGCATGAAAACGAATCAGATTCACCCTGCAATCCAGCCCGCGAAGAAGTTTCAGCAACTCTTTGGCATAGACCTGCGAATCATTGAGCCCTTTAAAAACAATATATTCAAACGAAAGTCGACGTTGTTTACTAAAATCATAGTTTTTTAACAGTTCCACCATTTCGGTGATTGAAAACGCCTTTTCCGCCGGCATTAATTCAGCACGCTGAACGGTCAGCGGAGAGTGAAGGCTGATGGCAAGGTGGCAGTCATTTTCTTCGATAAAACGCTGCAATCCTTTCCGTAGCCCGACAGTAGAAAGCGTGATACGCTTCGGACTCCATGCGTAACCGTAGGTAGCGGTCAGTAGTTCCAATGCCTTCAATACCTCATCCAGGTTATCGAGCGGCTCGCCCATTCCCATCATTACGACATTAGTCAGTTTGTCCCGTTCCGGCAGCGAATGAATCTGGTTTATGATCTGGCTGGCGGTCAGGTTAGCTGTATACCCCTGTTTGCCGGTCATACAGAACTTACAGTTCATTTTGCAGCCCACTTGTGACGACACGCACAACGTTGCCCGGTCATCATCCGGTATATAAACCGACTCTACAAAATGGTTCTCACCCACTTTATAAAGATACTTCACCGTACCATCTACAGAGCGCATTTCATCTACCGGAGCTTCCGCTCCCACCTCATAGTTCTGCTTGAGCAACTCCCGGTGTTTCAATGACAAATTAGTCATATCATCAATCGAGGCTACCTTCTTTTCGTAAAGCCAGGATGCAATCTGCTTGGCAGCAAAGCCGGGCATACCCAGTCTTTTTGTCAATGATTGAAGCTCTACAAGAGTCATTCCTAAAAGGGGATATTTAGACATTCTTCTTTCTGTTGATAGTTTATATCTGCAAATGTAAGGAAATAAAGTCGATTTCCGTATAGCAGGAATGTAAAAGTTAACAAAAAAGGGAAGTATGCCTCCGTTATGATTCAACCACGCTGATATATTGAAGTAGCTTTTGCGCCATTTCAGAATCCTCGCCATTCTTTTTCACTTCATAACCGTACGCCTCACGGAAACAAGCCAGCGCCTCTTCCCGTTCATTACAAAAGCTGTGCAAAACCCCTAAGTTCTGACAAGCCAGAATCGTATCTTCTTCCTCCCATCCCAGATATTTCTTTCGCAGTTCAAGCTCTCTGAAGAAAGCCTCTTTCGCCATTGGATAATTCTCCAACTTCACATAAGCCTGTGCTTTGTAATAATATACCAGACAGGAAGCATTAGGGTCAGCATCATCGTGAAAATCCAAAGACGTTGCAATACGAATCACGTTATCATAGTCTTTATTCATGTAATACTGCTGCATAATATCACATCTCAATGCCTCGTAGCGGACAGTCAGTTCCGCCAGACGCGGTTTTTCGCTGAAATACATTTCATGCAGAAGAGACTCACGGAAGAATAAAGTAGACGCCTGCTCATCGCCACGTTCATTCATCATCCGTTTGAATTCCCTGCATAGATAATACAACTGTTTATGACAAGCGACGATCTGTCTTTTGCTGTCTATCTGTATAGCAATGTCCAACGCCTGATTCATCAGCATCCATGCTTCATCGTATCGTTTGATATAATAAAGACATTTACCCTGCATACGCAAACATTTAGCCACTCCACCAGACAGTCTGCCATTCAACGACTCGTGCATTTCAGCTACTTTCCGGAATTTCTCGGCAGCCCTCTCTTCCTCATCCTTATAGTAATCACAATAAGCCAGATATTCGGAAAGTTCAATGACTTCTGCCTGACTCTTCTCATCAGCAGAAGCCGCATGATAATCAAGCGCCCTATTCAAATAGGTCACTGCTTCATTGTATTGCTCATTGTAGTAATATGCCAGAGCTAGATTTCGGCAGGTGTTGGCAATCTCCAGTTCCGGAGTCGGTACTATGTTTTCCTGCATCACCAATGCTTTCAGGAAACAGTCGCATGCCGTTTCGTACTCTTCATTACGGGCATACCGGCATCCCTCATTCATCTTCAATACCGACTTGGCAATGAGTGGCATGGCAGCACCTTCCATACTCTTCTCACTCACAGCAGCTGCCGCCTTCGTCAGATGGAAAGAACTGCTCAAGAAAGTAGCCATATCATTAGCAATGACAGGAATTAAAAAAGAATCGATCTCATCAAAGTCCAATTCAGCATAGACTTCAGGCGTAACTTCAGGATTGTCGTTCATGATCGCCTTCCAGCTATCTTCCAACAGAGAACGATTCGTGCGATACAGAATCTCGAAAATCTCCACATCACAAATCCAATCCTTCAATATATCCCATTCTTGCATCTTATAGCATTGATAGGTAATCTCCACTTTATAGCGATACGAATCATGGTAGCAGAACTGTTTCATGCGATAGTTATAATCGGCAAAAGTCAACGGATGGGAAAGGATCTCTTCCTCATCCAGCAGAGCGGAAATAATTTCATGGCGACTATCATCTATACATTCGTCATCTTGAGCGAAATAGCGTTCGATCGCCTCTACCATTTGTGTATCACCAATGCAATATCGTCCTCCTTTGTTGGTGAGCCAGCTGCTCATTTCCACTCTCAACTGCGACCAAAGTATCTGATTAATGTCTGCCATGCTCTTCACTTCATCTTCGGTAAATCCTTCTAAAGTAAGTGAAAGCATCAGAAGCGTTCTTCCAATCTCTTCGGAACCATAATCAGCCGACAAACGCCGTAGCACACTGTCATAGAATTGCCCAACCTCATTGAGCCGGCAATATCCACGCATATATTCATTGAGAGCATCGTACTGACCGAACGAAACCAGCTCGTTGAGCAATACACTTAAACAGCGCGGTTGTTCAGCCAGCACCCACGAAGCAAGAATATCTTCCTGCTGTGCAGACAAAGCCTTGGAGTAAGTAGACAAATATTGCTTTGAGAACGACTTGGCATCCGCCTGTGAAAAGCCATTCAACTGGAAATGAGCGTAGCCATTCTGAACAAAGGGCAGGTAAGCAGTGGATGACGCCGAAAAGCTCAACACGACTTTCACATTCGGGGGAATAGATGCAAATAAAGAAAACAGGGATGCTTCAGTCGGATTCAGATAACTGATGTCATCAATCAGCAAAATGATAGGATATCTTGATGCACCCAACGCACTCCACAACTGACTGAACTTTTGGATAGAATTCAAATCTTCTTCAATCTCCTTGAGGTTTCGAAGTGTGTTCCCTGAAAAAGTGTTCAAGCCAGCATCTCCCATCAAAACCGAGTTTTTCACGGCGTCCATGATGGATTTGGCAGTGCTTTGGGTCGAGTCCAGTTCTTTTGAAACTTCCGCCGCGAACAAATTTTCTTCACCCAAAGATTGATGCTTGAGTGCGTTCTGGCATTTGGAAGCTAACATTCTCGCCAACGTTTCCGGATAAGAAGACAATGTAGTACTATCCAAGCGATGATAGATGGGAATCATCGGCATATCATTGTTCACCAAATCGCTCCAATGAGCCAACAAAGCGCTCTTGCCAAGACCGCAACCGCCCGTTACCACCAGGCACCGTTGTTCATCCGCCGCCAAAAAATCAGCAAACGCCTGATCTGCTTCAGGTATTGGGTGATAGTTGAATAAGAGTTCATTGCGCGTCAGTTGTTCTTGCAATGCTTGATTATCTTCAACGGTCAGTACATCCGGAAACTCCCGTTCAAGCAATTCCGTAAAAGCAGCTTCCACAAGGTTACACAACTGATCGGGCGAATCATACTCTTGCACAGGATAACGTTCCTGCTGCAAAATACTCTCTTTCAGACGTTTCAGTTTAAGAGACTCCTCTTCAGAGCAAGACAGTTCATCATCTGCCGACTGTTTTATATAAAAATAGGCATGTAACGGATTGGGATTGCGCAGTACACCAAACTGCATTTCAATTTCCGTCACACTCAAATGATGATTCAAGTCATCTTCTATCCAACGATATTCCAGGCTGTCATTGAGAGTTTGAGATAAATCTTCATAACTGGGACACCATCCATAACGGTCGCCTACCATACCTATGAAGAAAGGCCGGGAGTTAACGATCTCTTTCAGGCATATTTCAACAACCTTGCCGCTTTTTGCATCTTCTTCTGTGATTCCCCAACGCAAATCAACCAATGAAATGGTGGCACCACGGCTGGCAGCCTTCACTTGCAAACCCTTAAAGAGTTTGACTAATGCAGAACGTTCCATCTCCATGTCTCTGAACGTTGACGAAAGGAATACACGGATAACACGTGAATTTTCAGCGGGAACTGAATACTGGGCTAGTTGTTTAGTCATAATATAGATTCGTATTAGTTAATGAAGTATTTTGCAAAGCCAATTGATAAAGATTGGCAAGATATGGAAATTTAATCAGATAACAAAGACCATAAACAAAAAAAACGAGCACAAAAAAGGCACGGATTACACGGGTTTCGCGGTTCCCTCAAAAGTTTAAACCGCGTAAATCCGTGTAATCCGTGCCTAATATCTATTACTTGCTACTTGTTTAGAAGAACAAGAAGCGTGTATCTTTTACGTTTGCTTTCAGATACAAATCATTCATCAGACGGCTGGCAAAACGTGCGTGCATGTTAGTCAGCGTAGCTTCTTCTGCTTTTGCGTCGAATGTTTCGTTCAGTTTGTCCTTGCCGTATACCTGCAATACAAATACTCCGGCATTACCTTTGATAGGAGCGCTCAACTGATTCACTTCAGCTGCAGAAGCATAAGCACCTACCAGCGGTTCGCTGCTGCGCAATGCTGATACGTATGCAGGAGCTGCAAAAGTAACCATCTTCAAAGAGTCGCTGACTGCATTAGTCATCTCTTTGTACTGGTTGAATGAAGTTGCATTGGCAGCTTTCATATCAGCCATAATCTTTTCAGCTTTCTTGTCTTTTACGATTTCAGCTCTCAACTGATCCTGTACTGCTTTCAACGGACGATATCCTTCCGGCTTAATGCCTACCAGACCTACTACCATCATGTGATCGCTTTCGCCACATTCGTACAAGCCGGAAACATCACCCGGTTTTGCTTTATCAAACGCCCATCTCAACGCTTCTTTTGTACCTCTTACACCACCGATATTGTGTTCAGAGCTACTCAAATCCATTCTGTCGAGCAATCTGTAACCGGCTTCTTCAGCGTTAGCTACCATCTTTTCTACACTCGGATTAGCTGCGATAAACTGGCTGAAATCATTATAAGCACGGTTGTAAGTTTCTTTGCTGAACTCTACTTCACGTTTGATAACAGCTACTTTATATTTGTCTTTTACAGATTTCTTGTTAGTCACCTGAAGAATTACGTTTGCTTGTCCCATCGGCAAGTTCACCAGTTCGTTCACACCTGCATTGTTGATAGCAGAGATGAATTTCAGGTTATCACCGTCTATCTGTGCACCTTCGTACTGTGCAGAAGTTAGCCAGTTTGCATCACCAGTCTGACCATATTTCTTTGCCAGATCAGCAAAGTTAGCACCACCCTTGATCGCGTTGTAGATACTGTCAGCCAAGGTCTTTGTCTTCAAAGCATCTTCTGCGTATACCTGAATCTGACGGAATTCGACAGAGTCGGCAGCAGCAGCTTTAGCTACAATTTTGAAAGAGTTGATTGTATTGTCGGCACCGTTATAGTAAGGACCATAAATAGTACCTACCGAAGCAGAGTCCAAACGGGCAACTACATCTGACGGGAAAGCTGTTTTGTTATAGAACAAGTCTACATAAGGAGCTTCCGAACCAGTCGAGCGGATGAAAGAAGTATAATCTTCCGTAGTAGTAGCCAACTGTTCAGTAGCTTCGTCCACTTCTTTCTGGATAGCAGCCCTGTCTTCAGCACTTGCAGTCACTTGTACATCAATGTACTTGATGTCACGAGTTTCCTGATATTGCTTAAATTGTTCTTTCTTCTTGTTATACAAGTCTTTCAGTTCCGATTCTTTCACTACGATTGTAGAGTCCACTACAGAAGAGTAAGGAATACCAGCCATCAACACGTTGTACTGGTTCACTCTTGCATCGAAAGCGTCCTGTGCTTCCACCGGATTGGAAAGAAGAGCTTTAGACACCAATGCCTGATACTTTTCTGCCAGACGGCTCTCGATCAGTGTTTTCTGAATGAAAGACCAGTATTTATACATGTTATTGTATTGTTCAGCATACTGTGCCGGCATTTGTGATTCGCTCATCTTGGCATATTCCACGAGGAACTTGTTCAACATATCCTTGTCAAAGTTTCCTGTTTGCGGATTCTGGAAAGGAGTTTGTCTCAACAAAGGATGAACGCCTGCTTTCAGGATGTCCTGGATTTCAGCAGCAGAAACAGTCAGTCCCAATGCTTTTGCTTCTTTTTCGATCAGTTTATTGTTTACGTAGGAACGCCATACTTCATCGCGCACCTGATTGGTTTGTTCGTCATTCAAGGCGGTCACCCCACGCATGAGTTTCACCACTTCGGTATATTCTTCTACCAAATTCTGATACTCTTGAGCGGAAAGAGCGTCTCCGTTCACCTCACCTACGTCATGTGCCTGATGCGGCTGCATCACCTTCCATGCGTCACCCGCAATGAAAGCAAACAGCGCCAAGCCGATAACAATCACCAATAGAGGTCCTTTCGACCTAATGTTTTGTAACGTTGCCATTTTGATTAATACGATTTATGTTTATTATTATTTCTTTCTTTTGTCGTTTTAGCGCACGAAGATACAAAAAATGCTAATATGCATCTATTTATTGGCTAAAAATTTCTTGATTATCGTCATTATTCCAAGACTTTTAATCGCACGAGTTCTATTTTTGTCGCTGTGACCTTAATTATCTTGAATTGATAACGTCCCACCCGCACCACTTCATGCAGCTTCGGAAAACTCTGATATTGGTTCAGAATCAGTCCTCCTACCGTCAGATAATCGTCCGACTCGGGCAAGTCGAGTCCGTACGTCTCATTGACTTTTTCTATTTCCAGGCGGGCGGACAACACATACTCGCGTTCGTCGATCTGCTTGCTGATATAGGAAGTGTTATCGTGTTCGTCTTCTATATCTCCAAAGATTTCTTCAACGAGGTCTTCCAGAGACACGATGCCGGACGTACCGCCAAATTCATCTACCACTACGGCAATCGTTTTCTTTTGCTGCATGAAGAGTTTCATCAGTTTATGAGCGGACATGGTTTCGGGCACAATCGGCACTTGCTTCACATTCTCATGCCAGTTTTTCGGAGCACGAAACATTTCCGACGAATGGATATAACCCACCACATTGTCGATATTTCCATCGTACACAATGATCTTGGAAATTCCGGATTCGATGAAGCGGCTTTTCAACTCGTCCAGTGAAGTTGTCAGATCAACAGCCACCACTTCGGTACGCGGAACGATACAGTCGCGGATTTTTATGTTCGAAAAATCCAAAGCATTCTGAAAGATTTTCACTTCCGTATCCAGTTCCTCCTCATTCTCGGCATTATCAATACTGCTTTGCACGAAGTAGTCCAAGTCGACTTTTCCAAACGCTCTGTCGGATGCATCCTTGTTAATCTTCATTCCAAAGACACGAAGGAATAAACAAGACAAACCGGAAGCCAGTTTGGAAATAGGATATAGAATGACGTAACAAATAATCAGTGGAATGGCAAAAACATTTAAGACCAGATTGGGATTGATTTTGAAGATTGTTTTCGGCAGAAACTCTCCGGTCACCAGAATAATAAGGGTAGAAATAACGGTCTGCGCCAACACCATCAGAAAATGATTATCAATGAATCCCGCCAGCAGATTGTCGCCGATAATCTGTGCCATCAGGATACCATAGATGACCAGGGCGATATTATTTCCCACCAACATGGTAGAGATAAATTCATTCGGGTTCTTGAAGAAGATGGAAAGAATGCGGGACGTAATTCCCCCCTTGCGTTCCATCTCAAAACGCAGTTTGTCTACCGACACAAAGGCAATCTCCATTCCTGAAAAGAAGGCTGAGAAGACCATGGTGATAATTAGAGAGATATAAATATTCATAAGTTTTGATTTACGATCAGACGATTTACGAGATACGGTACAATGATATGACTTCGCCTATTTCGCAGTATCTTTATTCACTGAATCCGGCAGTGCTTTTGTCTCCGGTTGGGGCGGACCGCTACTCGCTTCCTCGTCCACATAGAAAATACCTTCAATATTACGAATGGTATATATAGTCATTTGCTGGTTCGAGTCGAAGCCGTGTCCTGTGATAATTCTGTCCGGTTGCTGGATACGTATAAACTTGTCGGAATACACTTTTTGAGTGGCCTCATTCCAGTAGAGCAGTTCGGTATTAAAACGCTCTCCTTTGCGGTTCTGTATATCCACATTCCCTATCAGCTTCCAAAGCCTTTCTTTGTCATAATAATAGGCAGTATCTGCTTTAATACTGGCTTCTACATTAAAGATAGAGTCGAACTGCTCCATATACACACCTTTTTCAAACGCCCAATACGAAGGCTTTTTACGGTCGTACATCATCCACTCTTCCGTGTTCACCCTATAACGTGTCACTCCGGAATCGGAAATAAGGGTAGTAACCCCTAATGTGGTCATCACCGGAAGAGAATCACGTTCTGTGATAGCCTCTCCCATAGCTTTCTGTTTTCCGCCACAGGAAGATAATAAAAGAAGCATAACAACCACCCCGAAGGTGATTGTTATGCTCATGCTTTTATGCAACAAACGGTTTCTTCGTTTTCGCAACATACGGTTATCTAATCGTTGTAGTCTCTCCTATCCAACCGCCGATAGTGATGCGGTCGCCTTGCTTGTAACCTAACATAAATAGGTCTTTAGCTTGCGGAGTATGACCAGAATATCTACCGATCAATTTGTTAGCTTCTTCAGCTACGCTCGGATCCACTTGTTTTGCACGTTGCAGTTTGTCAATCACTGCAAAGTAAGTACATTTGTTCAAAGCAGGTTCGTCGCTCCAGTTGGGACTCATTGCATAAAGATTAGCAATCAGGATGTATGGAGCACCGTAGTTTTCGTTAAAACCAATTGCTTTCTGGCAATATGCTCTTGCTTGAGACAGCTTTTTGGCAGAAGCCAATACTGCTGCGGCAGCGTATGCTTTTTCAGCTTTCTTCACATTGTCTGTTTCCAGGTTCACTGCTTCGTCAAAGAATTTCACAGCACCGTCAATATCACCTTTCTTAAATGCCTGATAAGCACATCCGGTAGCAGCTTCTGCTGTCGGTTCCATCTTATAAGCATAGTAAGATGCTTGCAAATAAGCTTCGCTTTCAGTACATTTCATCATTTTCATGATGTCGATAACTTTCTTCAAGTAAGCCAAGTCAGTCTGGTTAGCTTCTACTTTCGGTCCATAGATGTTTTGCAGTGATTCGCAATCAGCTGTTCCACTGTTTACAAACAAAGCCACTAAGTTATCCTTGATACCCAGCAAAGGTTTCTTCTTTGCTTCGCTGGCTTCAGCAGCAATAGCAGCGTCTACATATTCAGAAGCAGCCAGATAGTCCTGAATGAACTGTTCTTTATGATTCGGATCCGTTTTCAGTTTATCCAAAGACATTTGCAGGAAATAGAAGATAGTCGCACCTGCCGATTCGCCTTTCACAGCATTTACAGACTGACTCAACCATTGATAAGCCTGGTTCACATCAATCTTCGGAGCAAAAGCGATATAATCTACTGCTTTGATACCCAGAGCTTCGTCGGCAGAAGACACTTTTGTACCTTTAGCTAGAAACTCATCTGTGTATTTAATACGCAAGTCATGCGTATTCATCAGTTCATTAAAATATTTCTGATAATCTGCATTATTCCGATCCTTGATTTGTCCCATCAAGCCTTTCAGAATCTTATATCCGTCAGTAAAGGTATAGAAACGAAGCGTCGGACAGTTTTCCAACACAGCTTTCCAAGGAGTATACGCATCTTTAAAATTACCAGCACGCACAGCTTCATGCGAGATACTACTGTTCGAGTTACAGTTAGACGCATCCTGTGCTACCACAGTGGTTGCTCCTGCCGAAAGGAACAACATAGCCACAAGCGTTTTAATCTTCATTGTATCTAAATTTTAGTTGTTATATAATTTGTCTATTCTTCAATATTAATCCACCTTACGTTTAAAGAACCAACGTTCATTAAATGTAATGCCGATACTGAATCTCAAAATATTTTCATTCAGCATGCCTGCCTGCAAACCTTCCACGCGCACATATTGTGCCGTAACACTGACAATCGAACGTGAACGGGGAACAGGCAAACCAAAGCCGGCCGTTACACCATATTCACGAGAAGCTCTTTCACCGGCTTCCGTTTTATAATAAGGAGTCGTATAATACCCTCCCAAACGATATTTTACATGTCCGAAATAGTTTCTTCCTATTTTTGAAGGAATATACTCCGCACCCACAGAAATCTTCGTACGGTCACAAAAAGCATTCGGTTGATTCATGTACGTTACATCTCCCCATTTCTGCAGACTATAGTCAACACCTACAGTCAGCCGGTCGTCGTATTTATAAGTAACACCTGCCCCGAAGCAATTCGGTGTACCAAATGTCGCTATCGTATCTTTTACGGTAATTACGCTCGTATTTGTCTGCACATAAGTATCATTATTCAAATTGTGCTTCGGGGTAAACACCGCTCCCAGCGTTACAGAATGTTTCTTCCCAATCGGCTGAGTATACTGTATACCAAAATCCAGTTTATAATCACGCACTGACATACCGGTAGTTTCTACATACGAATTCGACACCGTCTGTCCGTAAATATCCGTGTAAGAAGGATAAACCATACCCAATGTCCGTGTGATATCTCCCCAAAAATAAGAAACATTGACTCCCAAAGACAAATTCTTTAAAACCTTCACTCCTACTCCCGCATACAACTGGTGCAACCCGCCATCTCCGGCAAGAGTCTTTGTATAGTCCGGCGTCGCGTCATTGGCGCCAGGTGTTGTTTCCGCAGTACCGCTATGACTTTCCGACACATTATATCCGACACTTGAGAAAGGCAATAGCCCCACACTCATTGCTATTCTAGGATGCAAGCGGAATTGCATTGCCAGATAGTCAAAACTAGAGTTCTTAGCGTTCAGCTTCACACCGCCGTTATTGACATTCATATTTTGCAGACTGACACCTCCTTCGAAAATGAAAGTCAGAGAGTCAATGGCTGTATACGAAGCAGGATTCAATGGATTGATCTGCGCTCCATCACGGAGTCCAAAAGCAATTCCTCCCATCGCCTTGCTATTTCCGAAACTTTGATCGGACAAATCGCCATAGCCATATCGTGTATAAGGAGAGTTTGTATTATTTTGAGCGATTGCCATTCCGGTAACCATCGTGAGCAAAAGCGCACAAAGTGTGTGTTTAAATCCTACCATTATTATAGTTTAAAATTCTATTTAATCCTTTCAACACTAAAAATCTATCTGCAAAGATGATACTTTTTACGCTGCTATCAAAAGAAAAATCATCTCCACCCGTTAAAAAAACCAAAAGTTCAGGATATTTATGCTTCATAGACTCAATATAACCTGAAATTTCGTATTCCATCCCTTTTAAGACTCCGGCACGTATAGCCGTTTCAGTATCCCGTCCCATCGGGAGTTTGCGCCCGTTGGTATCCACCAGAGGCAAACGTCCGGTGAACTGCTGGAGCGCTTTGAAACGCATTTGCATACCGGGAGAAATATTACCGCCATGATACTGACCTTTCGAGTCAATGAACTCATAAGTAATACAAGTCCCCGCGTCAATGACTAATATATTTCTATGCGGGAACTGTTCATTCGCACCTACCACAGCAGCCATACGGTCGTATCCCAATGTTTCAGGAGTTTCGTACAAGTTGACCACCGGCAGAGGTGTCTCATGATTCAACCAAAGTAAAGGAAACTGCAAAGCAGCCAGATCCGCCAACACCCGTTCGTTCAAATCAATGACAGTAGCCACAATCCCCTGATTCACCGGATATTTGGCGCAAAGTGTTTTCAAGCAATCCAATGACTGATTGGATTCTGTGAGCACTTCCACCATCTCCCCGTCATTGAAGAGAGCGACTTTCGCCATCGTATTTCCTATGTCGATAATTAAATTCAATGCGTTTTTTATCTTTAGCGGGCGCAAAGGTATAGTAAAAAAAGAAAAGATGAAGCATACGAAAAGAATTATCTTATCAAAAACGTTGCAAACCATTGAAATATAAGTAATTTCACCATACTTGTATACTTGAAAGCTTTATAGATTTTCATACATTTGACAAGTTCCGATTAGCTATAATGAAAACAAAATTAGCTATAAAGAGATGACCACTGTGCAGCACAGGGTATCTTGAGGGTAAAAGCCTATGATTTTCTTTATGTAATAACGTACACGGACGCAGGCGCGAGAGAACACGCTTTTTTTCTAATAAATATAATAATATAGAGAAAACAATAAGTAGTATACATCGATTCTTCGTATATTCGCCGCCGAATAAAAAGAATTTCCCCAAAAGAAACGTCCGATGAAACGATTTAATGACTTTTTCCGCTGTATGTCGCCGCTTGTGCTATTCATGTTGTTCTTTTCCACCACTGATGTGTCCGCAATGAAAAGCAACGGTCCGGCCGCAGACGGTCATGACTCCATCCGTATCAGCCTGCTGACCTGTGCTCCCGGCGAGGAAATTTATTCTCTGTTCGGACATACAGCCATCCGTTACGAAAATCCTTCACAAGGGATTGACGTAGTTTTCAACTACGGTCTGTTCAGCTTCAACACCCCCAACTTCATACTTCGCTTCTCTCTCGGAGAGACAGATTATCAACTAGGCGCAACCGATTATGCCCATTTTGCGGCAGAATACGCATTCTTCGGACGTAGCGTATGGCAACAGACTCTGAACCTGACCGAAAGAGAAAAGGCCGAATTAATCCGTCTGCTACAAGAGAATTATCGTCCCGAGAACCGAGTGTATCGTTATAATTTTTTTTACGACAATTGCGCCACCCGCCCCCGCGACAAGATAGAAGAAAGTATTGCCGGAAAAGTGATTTATCCCGCAAAACCGCAGGACGGCTCACGGTCTTTCCGCGACATCGTGCATCAATATTGCAAAGGTCATCCGTGGGCACGCTTCGGCATTGACTTATGTATCGGAAGCGAAGCAGACCGTCCTATCACACAGCGACAGATGATGTTTGCCCCATTTTATCTGATGGACGCTTTTGCCGGAGCGCAAATTGAGAATGACTCCATTCAGCGACCGCTTGCGGAAGCCGCCCGACTGATTGTAGACGCCACTCCCGGGACGGATGAAAGCGGCTGGATATTCACTCCGTTACAATGCGCCCTGCTTTTATTTATATTGACAGTCGGCGCTACCATCTACGGTATCCGTCGAAGAACCGGACTATGGGGAGTAGACCTCTT
>OGKX01000833.1_pt1 | contig 15463 bp, 11 predicted proteins | sample 1572541 | NCBI WGS metagenome assembly OGKX01 (sample SAMEA2581982, study PRJEB24529) | metagenome | biome: Human gut stool | place: China | collected 2011
CCCCCGCATTATGTAAACTAATAATTCCTCTTTGTTGTAATTCTGTCATCAGCAAATCAGCTCCTTCCTGTCTAATCTCATCTTGAGATTTATCTAATTTTGACTCAATAAGATCTAATTGAGTTAGTTTTGGTTCTACAATGCTTTCGGATTTATAAACTTCCCATTTAGATGTATTATAATTCCAACGTTTATTTGCTAAATCAAAATCTTCTGTTAGGCGAATCATATCATCTGCGATAACTTCTCCTGATAACTAACTATCACATTCTGGATAACCAAAACCGTCTTCATGTTTATAAATTTGTGCATACCTAAATACCATTTAATCACCACCTTAATAAAATTCAATTACTTGTATTTCTGCAATAATATCTCCAGAATACTTACCGTTATTATCAGTATGATTAGTCGCAAAAACTCTAACAGTAGTTGAATTAAGCAATTTAGCACCACCACTTTTATTAATAGAGTAATTTATTACTGGGTTATAGCATATTACAAAAGTTTTGGAAATATTTACATTGGATATTTTGACATCTTTGTAATAAGGAGAGTAAGTAGCATTATTGCATACATATTTATCATCATTTATAGTGGAATAGCCATTAACTTTCATTTTTTGAACATTTTTTATAGCACCACCAGATTGGCTAGCTAGCCCAGCTAATTTTCCAAAAATTGTAGCCGCACTTGCTTGATCTCCACTTGTGCCAATACTTGTAATGATTGAATCAATATCTACACCTTGTTCAGCAAGTTTTGTTAAAACACTTGCAATATCAGTGTCTATTTTTTCTGTTTTGGTTAGTATATTTTTCACTCTATTCAAAATAGGTAAGTCTAAATTTACCATTTTATCACTCCTTTATACTTCTAATATATTTGGTGTATTTGTGTAAATTAATCCAGATTCATCAAGCTCTGTTGTGTTTATCACATGATACAAAACAGCGATTCCAGTTTCGTCATAAATTGTTAGTTCATCGGTCATACTGTTGTTTTCTTCAAAATTATCTGTAATAACTTCACGAGCTACAATAACTGCTTGATTATTTAGTAATTTTGCTTCTATTGTGTATACATTTTCACTTTCAGTCATTGTAACAATTACATCATCTCTGTCTAAATATGTTTGGAATAGTTTTTTCTGTAAAGATGCACCTGTAGCATCAAAAACATATTTTGCTTTGGTTTCTGGATAAATTACGCTATAACCACCATCTGTATTTGGTGTTTTCATAATTACGTGACCATCAGATTGTATGTGTAGCCATAAACCGTCAGATTCTAAATTTTGTGGTGTATCAGTTGTAACAGAAACTTGAAAAGGGATATTAATTTTAATCCAAAATTCTGAATCATCTGTTGGCTCATTACCCATATTTTCTGTCAATGTATACCATAGGAATCCTTTGTGTGAAACTAAGTCTGCAACAAAATATTGGACATTATTTAACCAGTTACCTCTTGGTGCAAGACCTGTACCTGGGTCACCATCACTACCTTTAATTGAAATTTGCAAATAGTATGTATTATCAGTCGGTAATGTGCCAGTTGGGATAAAATCAGCATACGCCAAAAAATATTGCGAAAAATCGTCAACAACATAAGTCACGACATCAAATTTGTTAATTTTATTCACACCGCTAGCATTAGTTCCCATTTCTGAATTCCATTCACCTTTAATTGTGCCAATTCTAAATATTTTTTCTTGAACATTATCAAAGAAAAAACTTTGTACAGCTAAAATATCATGATGCATTGCCAGTAATTTATCTGCATTGATAATACAATCTTGCAGTTCTGAATGTTGTGATAACAAATCTAAAGCGGACGCTAAATCACCAGAGTTTACAAATCCATACTATTGGTTAATAAATGGGATTTCTTCAACTGACGGATCACGATATACTTTTTGAGGAGATACAGTTTCTGGGAACTGTGTATGTGTATATTGAGGGTATAAATCACTCAATGTAAACACTCCTTTCTTTTTTATTCTTCCACTTCAAAGTTATATAATGGTTCAAACTCAACAATATCCATTGTCATAATGCCGCTGGATATAGAAGTTTCTAAACCAACAATAACCCAATCTCGTGTAATATTGTCAGATTTTAATGTGTATCTTATTTTTTCGTTTCCCTGTATCCAAGGAATATAAATAGACTCCAAAGATGTGGTATATACAACTTTTGCTGATTTCCATGTTTCATATTCTGCACGAGTTATACAATCATCAATAGCCTGAATATCATCATACTCACCGCCAGCATATGTCTTCAGTCTTTCACCAATTCTTTCAATAGCGAAAGGGGAGTCAGGTATAATTGTATATGTAATATCATCACATCCATGTTTTTCCTTGTCTTGTTTTTTTTCTTCTTCTGTAGGAGAAGTATTTCTTAATTTGTTTACTGCAAAAATTTGCCACTGACCAAGAACGTACATAGAATTTCTTCTGTATCTAAAAACAAAAGATGCGTCTGCAATAAAAAAATCTTTTTTAATATTTTCTTCTAAACTGTCTGTAATTGGTAATGTTACAACGAGTTTATCATCATTCTATATTGCTAATTTTGGAGCATCTTTTGTATTTGTTGTAGGAATTTTACATGCAAATTTTGTACTTGTTGGCAAACTGCCATCTTCATTAACTGCAACTCCGGTAAACTTACAGGTATATGTATTTTGATTTGCATCATATGTTACATCTTCAGTAAAATAATCTGTATCTAAACATTTTCCCCACACCTTTGATGTATTACGTATATCTTTTAATTCCCCATTGTTAGATTCTGATATAATTATTTTTTTTAAAATACTATCGTCTAAAACAACAGGGTCTGTATCTTTTGTAGCTATTTTTTTGCAGACAAATGTACCATCAATATCAAAGAACATTTCATATCCAGGATATAAATCTCTTAATTTTGTAAGAATATCCCAAACTGTATCAGTTGCACCAAATTCTAAATCATATGGAATTAACTTTGGCATATCCTCAACATAATACTTTGTAAATTCTGATAAATCAGTCAATGTTTCAATAATAGCATCACGGATTGTATGTTCATCCTTTTGATAAATTATTGTTTCTAATCCTTCTAAACTGCCACCAACATCTCCATTAAGTTTGCACACTAAATCTGAAAAGTTGATGTTAATAACACGAGTAGAAGAAATGGATTGCGTAATATTATAATCAGTAATTACAAAAATACCTTTATCATACCACATAATGTCATTTATAATAGGAGCACTGTAACCAATATAAACACGGACAAATTGATTAATCCATAATTGTTTATCTTCTCCGATATTAAATGATTCTGATGTAATAGCAAGAGATATAGTCAATGTGTTACGGATATCAGAATCAACATCCATAGATATACTTCCAGAAATAAATTGACCACGCATTTCACTAATAATTTTGTATGATTCATTTAGCAAAACTATTTTTACATGAATAGATTTTTCGTTAAAATGCAATAATCTAATATCAGTTTGAGTAGGGTAATAAGCCATTACACCTTCACCTCCAGATATTCTGCAAAACCATGATCATACAAATCTTCATTATTTTCGACATCGCCACATTCGATTGCGGTGAATGTAGTAGACACAGCATACGGGTTGCCATCTATAGTTTCTGAAATTTGGTCTATAATATTAGCCAAATAGATTTGCCCATCAAACATTTTTACTATTTTTGCTTTATGGTTATTCAAGAAATCTCTGACTTCTTTACGTAATTTATATCCTTGTGTAACATCAAATTGGCAAGTATCTCTGTTTAAATCTAAGAATATTCCTGAAACCTGTATTTTGTCATAATTAATATCTGATGTGTAGAAGATATATGGGTATTTAGAATCCATCGTCTCAACAACAGAGGAGGGAATTGTTCTTGTTAATGAGTCTCTTGAATAATTTAAAATAATATGATACCCATATGTGTAATCCATAACAAATGCACCATCGAACCAAACATCCACATCAATGGAATTATATGTTCCTTCTACACCATTTACAATTGGCACAGCAGCATATTCATATGTTGTCATTGATGCTGCCGTTAAATCATTATATGCAAAATTGAAATCTTCTTCTTTCGTGATATCAATGCGATGAATGGTTGTCCATTTGTATTCATCTTTTTTTCTTTTTTTTATCAAAATAGCAGAAACAGAATTCAATGTAAAATCAATGTTGCCTGCTAACAAATTATTTTTGAATTGTGCATGTAATATTGTAGAATAATCCCATGGGTAAATTGAATTAGAATATGGTTTATTAATATCAACGTCAATATATAAGTCATCATATGTACCATTAGTTAATTCCACATAGTCGCACTTATTTTCGGAGGACTGTGTTTGATCTAATGAATATTTATTTGCACAAAAAGAAATGCCTAAAAATAACATTATGCATCACCTCCAAGTTTTTCTATTTTTAGTGTATATGTGTTTCTACTTCTTTTAATCTAAATCATGATTTGGTCTGATGGTAATACATTTGGTATACGATTACTTGCTTGAATGTATCTTAAATTTGTAACACTATTTTTTTCTGTTACTATAAGCTCTGTGTAATATTGCTTTGTTTTTGTTGTATCAAAAAAACCATAGTTCCATGTAATTTCAATTAATGAATTTCCTATGTCAAATGTAACGATTTTACTAAAATCTGGAATATTTTCTGCGATAATTTGAGAAAAGAAATCTTTGAAAGAAAAACCTTTGTCAAAATAAACTTTTTCGCCAAGCCCAATAACTACTTTTTCATCTTCAATAAATTGTATATCCTTTGGGTCAGAAGAACCTTCAATTGAAATAAAATTTGATGTAAGACGCACAACACCTTCTTCTGGAACGTTGTCGGCACGAAATGTCAAGAAAACATCCGGCTTAATGTATTTAACGGCAAAACGAATTTTTTCTGTTTTTATTTCCATTCCATTTACAGTTGACCCAGTAGCTTGAATATAATATGTTGTATCATCTGATAAGTTTGGAATAGTTATAATAATATCTCCATTTGGCTATTTAACTCCAGAATCAAAAACAATAGATGTTGAGTTATCAGCATATAGTAATACTCGATATGCGTTCAATTCTTCACCATTTTCTTGTTGATATTCTAATTCTGCATCGATAGAAGAATTTTTAATTAACATATCATTTTGAATATTACTGAAATAAAAAGTAGGGGTTTTAATACATAATAAAATAACAATATTGCTGAAAGGGCTTTCATTGCCATCTCTATCAAAAACACTAACTTGATAATTCTACCATTTACCATTAGTTAATGTGTTTGCTGGGATTTTAATAATTGTATTCATTGCATCTGTTTTTTGATCATACACAACAATATTTGTTTCATTGTCTTTTACAATAACTCTATGTGCAAAAATCTGATTTCCACTCTAACGAAATTGAAGCGTATGTTCATATAATGCGTCGAATGGCAAAGAGTTTAATAAAATAGGGGAGACAGCCATTTATTTCCTCCTTTCTTATTTGTTTGGATATAAATATAAATCTGTCTTACTTCCTTCTGGGAATAACACAAAAACCGCTTCATTTAAATTGTATTGAAATTTAGATTTGATTTTATATGTTTCCCCACGAATTTGAACAGTATATATATCATTTTCGATATTTATAATTCTTCCTCGACATGTCACATCATAATTAAATTTTTTGTTATTAAGCATAATTTCAATTGCTTGAAATAGATTAGTTTTTAAATCACTCATTTTTTCACCACCAATTAAAAAGAGGGTGTAAAAAACACCCTCTTTAAATATTATCTACGTAAAGTATATTGTTGTGCTAGGTTTGGAAGATTTTTAAATTCATTGATAAATGATTGAACATCTGAAACATTTGGTAGTTGAATACTATCAATTTGATATGTATTATGAACAATATGATTTACATTGTTCATAGGGATAGCAGTCTGCGGTGTATTATTTAAAATATCTTTTAAAAAATTAGATGGATTTTGACCAAATTCCCATAATCTTTTTGTAATATCAGCAGGGATTACACTTGAACCAGCAGATAATATCTTCCTTGTGTTGGTTCAACTACAAGTTCATTTCCAACCTCATCAATATTATATAGGTTTTCATTAAGGTTTAATCCGCCTTTTGCTTTTTTTTCAACAACAGTAGTATATTTTGAATTTAATACTAATTGTGAATTAGGAGAAAGATGTCCACGCCCTCCAGTAGATCCATTAATAGAATTCGCAGAAACATTAAATGAACTGCCTAATTTATCCATAGAATTTGCAAGACTATTATTCGATGCAACCAAATTTTCGTTTGATGTAGCAACATTGTCGTTTGTATCCCCAACATAAGCGGAAGAATCTTCTATTGTAGAAGTGGATTTATTAATTGCATCACTATTTTTGTTTGTGACTTTATTATTTTTATTCTGGTTACGAATTTCGCTTGCGGACATACCAGCTTCAGCAGGATTGTTTGGAACAGTTACAACAATTGAACCGTTTTTATCATTAAGTTTTATATCGCTATGACCACTACCAGCTTCTTCTCTGGCAATAGCTGATTCTAATAAATCATTTCGTTCTTGTGAGCCACCAAATTCTTTATTTTTCTCCAATAGCCACTTATATTCGTTAATTCTGTCTTGCGAACTTCTCCCACTGTACGTGGTGTCTTGGTACATTCCGGCAAACTGTTTCCCATATTGATCCCCAACTTGTAACATAGATGCCGCCAAGTCTTCGTTGGACTGTACTAACATATCAATTTGGTCATCAATAATAACACCTGCATCATCAATAGATGTAATAATACCATTTGAATTTATAAAATCTTCACCATTAATTTCGATACCGCTTGTGCGATATTTGTCTCGGATTGATTCCGCAATTTGGTGTGCCTGATCCATGGCATCTTGATTACCTTGTTGTTTTGCAAGATTATATGCGGCTTGTGCAGCTCTAATGGCGGCACGGTCTTCAGCAGACATCATCCCATCTATTGGATACGAACTGGAATATCCTCCAGTTTCACCGGAATTTAATTCAAAATTATTGATTGCATCTGTTAATAAACTGAGAGCATATGTATTAGCACCAATTGAGAATGTATTACCATTAACTTCAATACTATTACCATCTAAGACATCTAGATTTTCTAAAATTGCAGCAACTTGTTCATCGGTTACTTTTGCATTTTCGCTTGTAATATTAGATAATACACCAGTAGCAAGAATACTTTTCTTGATTTCATCAATCTGATTATTTGCTGTATCGACAATTTTTTGATTTGATAATGTATTATAATCAAGTGAATTTGTAACCTCTGTTCCCCATAAACCATTTGGAATATTGTTTTTATTATCATTAACCTTAATATTCCAAAATCCAGATTCTTTATTATATCCAGCACCAGGTGTGTTAGGTGCAACAATTTGCTAAGTTCCACCTGCGGTTATAATTTTGTCTCCAATTTGTGCTTGCGGAGGAGCTTGACCATTTTTCTGGACATACCAAGTTTTACCTGTTCCTGTAGATTGGTTCATTAATTCTGACATCTGCAAGAACATTTGGAGCATCTTATTATATTCCAAACCAAGATGTTCGTTTAATTCAGTAGTTTTTTTTGCTATTTGATCTTCTAAATCAAAATAGTTATCTCGGAAATTTTCATATGTATCTTGACGCATTTGCAAGATTTTATCTTCCCAGTCAGCCCCAAGCATTTCTTGAGCTAATAGCCTGTTCTGATATTTTTCATATTCATCAGGAATTTGACTCCATAAATCTTTATACTTATTAAGAGCATCAATCTGATCATCCAAACGTTTAACTTCCATTTCATACTGAATATCACTTAGATTTTCTTCAGCTTCACGAATAGCATCCTCATCAGCCTCGTACACATAACCTTCATTCTTACGTAGCACCTTACGTGTCTTTTGGTTTTTCGCTTTGGCCAAAGCGGCTTGTGCCTGTTGAAGTTTCAAAGCCTCGTTTCGTTCTTCATTAATTTTTTGCAATTCTTCTTTTTCGGCTTCGAGTGCAGCAATACGCTCATCAATTAAATCGGTAACAGCAGAGATAACGCCATCTCTATCTTCTAATTGAAGTTCTAATAATTCCTTCTCTTTTTCTAGACGCTGGTCATAATAATCCATCCAAGCCTTTTCTAAATCTTGGATTGTTTCTTTATTTGCTTCATAACCATCATCAACAAGCCGTTTCCATTCTAACAATGTATCTTTCATCATTTGTTGAATAGCCATAATTTCAGCTTGTTCTAAACCTTTTCGGTCTCCAATTAATTCAATTAAATGTTCAGAGTCAGAAATTTTTTCTTCATATAGACTATGTTTTAAATCATTCATTTCTTATTGTGCTTCAGAAATCTTATAAGTTAATTCTTCCCAAGTGTCTTTACTTTCTTGGTTTTCCTGATTTAATTCTTCTGTTTTAGAAATTAATTCTTCATAGTCTTTAATAACATCTTGTGATAGTGAATTAATATGATCCATATTTTTGATATATAATTTATCATTTTCAGGGTCATAAGATACATTGAATCCAGCCTTTTTCAATTTATTTACATTATTTTGAATCTCTTTATCTCTGGCTGCATCTAATTCTTTAATTTTCTTACGTTCCTCATCATACAGACCAATTAATTTATCTTTTAATAAAATCTGTTCTTCTATGTCTTCAGTGTGACTATATAAATCATCTAAATCTTGGATTTCGGCTTCAACATCTTCAATCGCTTGTTTTAATAATTTAAATTTATCTATTTCCACAACATAAGGCTCTGATTTATCTTTGCTGCCACTATTACTTTTATTAATTTTTGGTGTATATGATATATTTGGTTTTGGTGTAGACACATTAAATTGTGCTTTGATTTTATCACTTAATGAGTTAACATAATCATTCATTGCAGCGGCTTCAGCTTCTTCACGTGACATACCACCATAAGCATAGTATCTTGCAGCAGTTTGCATACTACCGATAGATGCAATAGAAGCACTTGCGATACCAGCACTAACAGCAAGGTTGTTCAGTGCAGTAATCTGTTGTGAAAAATCTAAACCAGTTTCATTAACTTTAATCATTGTTAAAGCTAAATCGTACATCATATATTTTGTAACACCAATTGCTTCATTTTCTTCTACAAAAGCATTAATCTGTTCACCAGTAATTGTAGTAAGGTTCGCAGTTTCTAAATATGCCTGTGCATAACTTTGTGCTAATGCGTATGAAGCAACTTCTTGAGCATTAGTAACACCTAATTGTTTCAGATATGCAACAGATAAATCATATGTTTCAGGTGTTATATTTTTCAGTGCATCAGAATTATAAATATATGCTTCTGCCAAACTATTAAATGCATCTTTACAAGCATTAATATCAGTAGGGGAGTTGGAAATTATTTCAATGAATTTATTATATTCTTCACCGGCTACAGAAAATTCATTAACAAAATCTTCGTCTATTAATGACAAATAATCAAATTCTTTTCCATCTACAATATCATTGTAAATATCTGATAATTTGTTAAAACCATTTTCTAAATCACCAAAACCAGAGATAGTTGTCTTGAAAGTAATCGGTGTTTTAGCTTCTTCTCTCATCTTTGTGACCATATCAAAAACATCATCAAATGTTAAGTCACCAAAATTTTCGAGATTATATAAAATTTGTACTTCTTCATCAGATAACGTGTCGATAAATCCAGCATAATATCCATCATCATTTTGTACTTGTTCTTTTAAAACCGTACGTGTTTCTGGAATATCAATTGTCAATCCAAGATTCACAGATGTAGATTGAATTAATTCTTGTATTCTTAATAATTTCTGTTCTGCTATATCAAGGTTCGTGATTAGCATATCCTTTTTAATGGGGTCATTATCATACATGCCAGAATCAAGAGCTTCTCGTATTGTTTGAATAATTTCAGTATATTTAGCTTCATAAACAGTTAATTCATCTAAATATTTTGATAATTGGTTCATTTGTAATTCTTCTTGTTTTACAAATTTGTTGTTTGGAACCAATTGATATTCTTCGTTTTTTAGTACTTCTTGATATTCTTTCCTAGCTTGGGATAATTTATCTAAAGATTTTTCTGTTTTACCAACCAACTTTTCGACATCATAATTCATGGTTGTCAAACCATCTTCGCCATCAACACCGCCACCAAGCATACCAGAACTAAAAGCATCACCTTCACCAAAAAGATAACTATCAGACAAGCGTTTGTTCTCAATCTCAAGCTCACGTTCTTTTAGTGCAATAATTCTTTCTAAATATCCAAGCCGCTCTTTTTCTTGTTCGGTTAATTTTGATGTGTCAATATTTGATAATGTATCATACTCATCTTTTAATGATTGTACGTCTGATTTTAATTGATCAACAATAGTTTGTTGTTCTTCGTATGTAACATTTAATTCTGCAAATTTTTCAATAGCAAATTGAATTGCAATAGACGCAGCCATGAATACTCCAATATTAACAGCGGCTGTTTTGAGAGTCTTTGCAAAACTTTTAACGCTGTAAGCGGCTGAATTTGCTGCATTCGCAAATGCCTGTACATCTGCTTTTCCTTTTTTTACACCTTCAAGATATTGTTTTTGGGTTTTTGTCATATCAGAGTATTTATTAGACAATTCTTCTAATGATATGCTAGTGGTATTATACTCATTAACAATTTGTTGTATTGCATCATTTACAGGGATATCTTTAAAAGTTAATAATTCTTTAAATGTATGCCCAACATCTTTTACTCCCATACCTTTATATGCAAGTCTACTACCAAATCCAACAGACAATGCAGCTGTTAATAAACCTGTTTGATGAGTAATTGATGTCAAAAGTTCGAGCAATTCAGTTAACATTGTAATGGCAAGTTTAATTCCATCAGAACTTGTTGATTGTTGCCAGAATTCTTCAGCTGTCGCTGATAAAATCTTAATTCTACCATTAATAGAATCTACAATAGCCTCATTTTCTCTTAGGGCAGAACCTTCAGATTCTTCAACTGACTTAATAACCTCATCAATTGTCTCCCAATTCATTAGAAGTGACGCAATTGCATTCGCACGGTTTTTACCAGCTACAAGTTCCAATAGTGCAGCACGGTCAATATCGTTCATAACTTCAAAAGCCTGACCAAGACCTTTAGCAATTTCAGCAGTTGATTTAAAATCTCCTGTTTCTGTTAAAATATCAAATCCACCACGACCAGTTACATTAGTCAGTGCTAAAATTTGTTCTCGCATTTTTGATGTAGATTCAGCCATGCCGTCAGTAGATTCTCCCATTTCTTCGATTTCAGTTTTTGCACCACGAAGTCTTAAAGAGAAAATTTTTAAAGCAGAACCTGCATTTTCTGTGTTTTGTAATTGTTCGTTTGTAGCGGTAGCTAAAGCAATTGATTCAGCGAAACTATTATTTGCAACTGCAAGAGCTGAAGCTGATCTTTCCAATACTTCACCAATACCAGCAGAACTGATAGAGAAATTATTACCAACTTCATTAAATGCATCTACGACTTGCATAGAATCTTTTGCTTGGATGTCAAACGCTTTCATTGAGGTGATCATATCTTTAGTAGCTGTATCAATATCAATACCATCACCAACATTTACATAGATAGCAGCATTCTTTGACAATTCACTTGCATCTTCAATACTTTCTCCCAATCTTAACCAATCAGCTGATGAGTTTAACAATTCAGCATTTGTACTAGCAATAGCCTTTGCTGTTTCTGCGGTTTGCTCTTGGAAAGACTCATATGTTTCTTCGGTTTCATTAGAAACTTTACGTACTTCTGTCATGGCATAATCTAACGATTTAATAGTATCAAATCCTCGTCTGCCAATATCAAATACTTCCTATAAAGAACCGTATGAAAGCATGTACCTTGCAACCTCTCTCCATTTATTTCCGAGTGAGGTTATAAAGTTTTGCATTTTGTTGATTTGTTGAGTGGTTTTAGTTGTTGTTTCTGTAATAACACCAGATAACTCATCGAATGTTCTTGTAATAGTAACAACTTCGCCATTCAATGCTTGAATTGTCCCAATCCATTTATTACCTTTAAATTCTTGAGAGAATAAATTACTTTGAGTCGCAGCTAATTCTTTAAATTTTGCTGTAGCCTCATCAATATTTTTCAAATCAGATGCTACAATAAATTTTTTCGAAGATGTTTTTCTAAAAATATTATCAAGGATTATAGTTAATTCAGAAGCCTCATTTTTTAATCTAGCCAATTCTTCTGTATTACTAGGATCAATCAATACAGCATTTTGTTGTAATGTTTTTAATCTATTTATTTTATTGGTAATATCATTCACAACAGAACTTGCTAAAGTAGCACTGTTAAATAGTGAAGGGGAGGTTTCTACACCTTTTAATAATGATTCATAATTTAAAATTTTATTATCAGAAACAATAGACTGGCGTAATTTTTCTTGCAATTCTTTTGTTGTATCTTTTTGTACAATCTTTGTTGTTTCTTCAATAGCATTAGTTAATGCATTATAAGAACGGGTAATCGTAATAATTTCGCCATTGGCATTACGAATTTCACCAATCCATTTACCACCAAATAAAGTTTGTTTTGATAAATTATCTTGAGTCTCTGCAAGTTCTTTTAATTTTTCAACTGCGTCATCTATATTAGTAATACCAGTTGCAATAATTTTTTTATTGCCAATGGTTGGTATCGTTTTTGAAATACGTTTTTGCAACTCATTAATATTACTTATATTTTTTGAGAAAAATGCATCTATATCTTGAGTTGTAAATAATTTTGAAAGTTCATTTCGATATTGCTTTAATTGTTCTAAATCTGCCTGAATAGATAAAAATTGATTACTAGATTTAAATTTTTCATCTACATTATTTAAACTTGAAGTATATATACTTAAATCTTTATCAGATAATATTTTGTTTAATGATTTTTCACGATATTCTGCTATATCAAATAAATTACGATATACGCCATCTCGTGTTCTATCTGTAAATAATTTATCATTTGATTTTGCAATCAATTCTTGTTTTTCTATAATAGTTTTTGCAATACTATCATATGTTCTGGTAATCTTAATTAAATCTCCGTTCGCATTTATAGCTTCGCCAATCCATGTATTGCCTTTAGTTTTTGCAGATAATAAATTTTGTTGTTGTTTTGCTAAATACTCAAATTTTTTGATTGCCTGATCAATGTTGTCAATATCTAAATATAGAAATTTACTATCAGATGATCCAACTTTAAAAAGATTATTTAGAATTCTAGTTAGTTCTAAAACTTCGCCTTTATATTTTGAAATTAAATCTAAATTAATTTCAGAATCTGGAGATACAATTCCAGATTTTGCAGATTCACGCAATGTATCAATTCTTTTCATGATATCATTTGTAATAGTAGTGATACTATCACGGTCAGCGTATTTTGTAAAACTAGAGCTATTGTTTAATAAATCTTGAATTTTTGAAAGATACATAAATCTTTCATTTGAACCCATCACAAGATTTTCTGCTTTACGTCTTGTTTCAAGTATTTTAGTTATATCTTTTTCTGTATATCCAGCATCAATATATTTTGCAATATCATTAAAATCTGCTATATCGCTTTGTGAATTTCTATTAGTGTTTGCCTTAATATTTTTTGCAAATAAATTTGGATTATAAATTGGTTTTTGATTAACAGTTTGTCTTGTAAAATTGCTAGCAATGATAGAATCGAAATTTGATAATTGATTCTGTACTTGATTTAATTTATTTGTACTTTCAACAATTTTATAAATTGTGTCTGTGAATTCTTTTTCGATATAATCGTTAGCTTTTTGAATTTCATTAATAGCATTATTTACATTTTTTGATGAAGATAAATCAGAGGTTTCTTTATTTGAATTTACGGATTTGTTAATATTTGCGACAGTTTTTTCTAAACCAGTACCAACTCTTTCAATTTTTGTAGCAATAGTTTCAATTTGTTTTTTTGACGCATCAATTTTTGGTTGATCAGTTTTATTTTCAACTTGATTTTCTGCATTTTTTTGTTGTTCATTTTTACTTTTTGTTTTATTTTTTTTATTTGCAGTTTTCTGATTTTCATTAACCCCAGTCGCAACCTGTTTAATGATGGTGCTAACACTATCGCCAATGATTTTTTTTGGTATTTCTACTTTTTCAACGTTCAAATCTGCTGTTAGATTAAATCTAATCTTATCTAGTTGTGACTGTATTTTAGTAAGTTCTTCTGGTTCTAATTTTACAGATGGACGAATTTCCACATTAGCTAACTGATTTTTGATTGTTTTAATGTCGCGTTCTAGTGCTTTAGAATATTGTTTTTGAATATTAGATAGAGTAGATTCGCCATCTTTAATTTCTTCTTGAATTTCAGATTTATAAGCTGAAACAAATTGAATCGGGATAGTTATTGGTTTAATTTTTTCTGCAACAGAATCTAAAATGCGTTGTGCTTGCTTTTGCAAAGTAGTGGAGTTTGTAGAAATCCTTAATTCTGTTGTTACATAATTCCCGCCATTAAACATTCCAGCAAACGCATTTGATTTAATATTTGTTTGCTTCTTAATCTGATCATCCAAATATTGTGTTTTATATTGTTGGACTAATTCTGGATGGTGTTTTGTATATTTTCGGTATAATTGGTCTTGTTTTGAGACAAATTGATCAATCTGAATTTCGGCTTCATCAAACACAGAAAAATCAACATCAAATGGTTTTCCACTTTTAGTTTTTCGTGCAAATTCAGCATAAGCATCCTGTACAGATTCTATATCAGTAACTAATTTTTGTATACTAAAAGATAGGTCATCAATTTGGTCAATTACCTGTTTATAATCATTAGAATCTATTTGTAATGATTTTTTATATTTCTAATTTTGATTTAGCTGTTGTAATAAAGGTTTCAACTCGGCAATTTTTTCTTTATATAATTTATAATAACCTTCTTCTGACCCAATTTTATCATATTCATCAACAGCTTTATTAGCGATTTCTTTTAGTTCTTCTTTACGCTAAACGATTTGCTTAATTTGCTCATTTATATCGTCCATTTGTTTTTTTAGTACATTTGAACTATTAGACGATAAATTGTTTTGACCAATATTTTTTTGTATATTAGCAAATTCGTTTAATGCCTTATTAGCTTTCGTAATATATTGGCTCAATACATCTGCCTCTTTATTCATTTCTTGAATTTTACTGCTAAAACTGCCAGATTCAATAGCGGAGATGCGTTTGTTTAAATCATTAAACATATTTGTAAATTTTGTGTTCATATTTTCAAATTTCTTAGATATTTTATTAAACGCATCAGTATCTAAAGATTTTACTTCTACATTAGAAAGGCTTTTTAATTCTGCTTTTGCTTGTTCTACATATTGCTTAATTTCAT
>OGKX01000835.1_pt1 | contig 15435 bp, 10 predicted proteins | sample 1572541 | NCBI WGS metagenome assembly OGKX01 (sample SAMEA2581982, study PRJEB24529) | metagenome | biome: Human gut stool | place: China | collected 2011
AGGACGCCGTCGGCGCTATAAATGCGGCCCCGGTCGGCGGGGGCGACGATGTCCCGCAGCTGCTGGCCCAGGGCGCGGTCGGTGTACCAGCCGCCGCCCAGCACCTGCAAAAATAAAAGCCGCACCGCCAGCCCGCAGCAGACCAGACAGAACACCCCCGCCACCAGCCTTGCCCGGGCGCGGAACGCCCGTTCCGGCAGGGTGCGCAGGGCGTCGGCGGGTTTTGGCGATTCGGACATGAGACAGCACCTCCCTTCCTGCAATCATATGCGCGAGACCCCGTGACTAGCCGTCCGCCCCGATGCGTACACTAAAGGGAAGGGGGGAGAGGATGAAGAAGAGGATCCTGCGTCCGCTGCCCGGCATGGACCTGCCGTTTCTGATCCTGGTGCTCACGCTGGTGGGCTTCGGGCTGGTGATGCTGGCCAGCGCGTCCAGCGCCGTGGCGCTCTACCGGCGGGGCGACGCCTGGGCCTATCTGCGGCCTCAGCTGCTCTACGCGGCGCTGGGGCTCTGCGGGATGTGGCTGGCCAGCCGGGTAGATTACCATATCTTCCATAAGCTGGCGTGGCCGCTGCTGGGGCTGTCACTGATATTGCTGGCGGCGGTGCTCTTCATGCCCGAGTACAACGGCTGCAAGCGGTGGCTGGTCATCCCGGGGTTTGGCACCCTGCAGCCCAGCGAGATCGCAAAGTTTGCGGTGGTGCTGGTTTTTTCCCACATCATTGCACTGAATCACGACCGAATGAAGGATTTCAGCGTGGGTGTCCTGCCCTTTGCGCTGGTGCTGGGGGTGGTGGCGGCCCTGATGCTGCTGGAGCCGCACCTGTCCGGCACCGTCCTCATCCTCGGCATCGGCGCGGTGCTGATGTTCGTGGGTGGTACGGGGCTGCGGTGGTTTTTGCTGGCGGGCGCGGGAGGCGTCGGGGCCATTGGTGCGGCGGTGGCCGTCATGCCCGACCTCGTCCCCTACGCCGCCGACCGGCTCCGCTCCTGGCTCGATCCCTTCGCCGACCCGCTGGGCGATGGCCACCAGACCATCCAGAGCCTCTATGCCATCGGCTCCGGCGGGGCCACCGGCCTCGGTCTGGGGGAAAGCCGCCAGAAGCATCTTTTCGTCCCCGAGCCTCAGAACGACTTCATTTTCTCCATCGTCTGCGAGGAACTGGGCTTCGTGGGGGCCTGCGCAGTGGTGGGGCTGTTCGTGCTGCTGCTCTGCCGGGGAATCACCATCGCAGCCCACGCGCCCGACCGGTTCGGGGCGCTGCTGGTGGTGGGATTCGTGGTGCAGGTGGCCCTGCAGGCGGTGCTGAACGTGGCTGTCGTCACCAACACCATCCCCAACACCGGCATCTCGCTGCCCTTTTTCTCCTCCGGCGGCACCAGCCTCATGATGCTGCTGGGGGAGATGGGGGTGGTGCTGGGGGTATCACGCGGGGAAGCATAACAAACCTCCCAACAAACTGAAATCATCGTCCAGCGTGACATCCGCCCCTGCTTTTGCATATCGTGGGGTATCTTTTGCGGAATGGGGGCAGCGGATATGACACAGCAGAGCGGGCGGATTTGGGTGATGGGCGGACGGCCGCTGAACGGCACAGCGGCAATACCTGCGGCGAAAAACAGCGTACTTCCGCTCATTGCGGCGGCGCTTCTCTGCCGGGGACCGGTGCGGCTGCGGGCCGTGCCGAGGCTGTCGGACGTGGAATGCAGCCTCGGGCTGCTGCGGGGCGCGGGGTGCGCCGCCCACTGGCAGGGGGCGGACATTGTGGTGGCCGGGATGCCCTCAAACAGCACTCTTCCGGGAGAAACCGCAGCACAAATGCGGGCCTCCATCCTCTTCTGTGCGCCGCTGCTGGCGCGGCTGGGCCGAGCTGAGACTTCGCTGCCCGGCGGGTGCAATATCGGCGCCCGGCCCATCGACTTACATCTGGAAGGTCTGGCCCGGATGGGGGCAAAGGAGCTGGACGCCGGGGCGGGAAAGCTGGTGCTGGCCGCGCCGGGGGGACTCCACGGGACAGACTTCACCCTCCGCTTCCCCAGCGTGGGGGCGACGGAGACATTGCTGCTGGCTGCTGTCTGCGCCCGAGGCACCACCGTCCTGCGGGGCGCGGCGCGGGAGCCGGAGATCTCTGACCTTGCCGACTTCCTGAACCGCTGCGGCGGGCGTATCGAGGGCGCGGGGACTTCGACGATTCACATCGAGGGGCGGCGGGCGCTTTCCGGCTGCGATTTTTCGCCCCTGCCGGACCGCATTTTCGCTTCCACACTGGCCTGCGCCGCCGCTGTTGCCGGAGGGCGGGTGGAACTCACCGGATGCCCGCCCGCGCTCTATGCGCCGGTGCTGGAAATTCTGGAACAAATGGGATGCACTGTGGAGCGGGGCGCAGACCGGGCCGAGGTGGCCCGTTTCGGGCGGCTGTACGGGGCGGGCCGGGTCTTCACCGGGGTGTACCCGGGTCTCGCCACCGACGCTGCGCCCCTGCTGGCCGCCGCCATGCTCTGCGCCGAGGGAGAGAGCAGCATCGAGGACGTCATTTTCGAGCGGCGGTTCGGCTGCGCGGAGGGCTTCGAGCGGCTGGGCGGGCGGGTAAATCGGTCAGGCCGGGTGCTCTCTGTCGGTCCGCTGCCGGAAAGCGGCCTCCACGGCGCCACCCTCACTGCGCCTGACCTGCGGGGCGGCGCGGCACTGGTGGTGGCGGCTTTGTCGGCACGGGGGAAGAGCCTCGTGGAAGAGACTCGTCATATCGACCGGGGCTATGCCGGCCTGTGCGAAGTTCTGGCCTCTTTAGGGGGACGAATTGGCAGAGAAATGCCGCCCCTTGACGCCGCTGTGAAAAAAATACCATCGAAAAAGCAAATTTATCTTGCATTCGGGGCCAAAAGATGATACGATACTGTTATATAGTAGCAGTAATGTTGAGTTCTATCCTGCGCCAAGGCGCGGTCTACGATAAAATCCGATGGAGGACAATGATATGGCACTCATGCTCGACGAAGAAATGGACGAAAACGTTACGACGATCAAGGTCATCGGCGTAGGCGGCGGCGGCGGCAACGCAGTCAACCGCATGGTGAGCGACGGCCTGCAGGGCGTCGAATTCATCGCAATGAACACCGACCAGCAGGCGCTGACCAAGAACCATGCTGCCACCAAGGTGCAGCTGGGCTCCAAGCTCACCAAGGGCCGCGGTGCAGGTGCAGACCCGGAGATCGGCCAGCGTGCGGCCGAGGAGAGCAAGGACGAGATCGCAAATGCCCTCAAGGGCTCGCAGATGGTCTTCATCACCGCCGGTATGGGCGGCGGCACCGGCACCGGTGCGGCTCCCGTTGTGGCGGAGGTCGCCCATGACCTGGGCATCCTGACCGTCGGCATCGTCACCAAGCCCTTCTCGTTTGAGGGCAAGCGGAAGATGGGCCTGGCCGAGCAGGGCATCGCAAACCTGCTGATGCACGTGGACAGCCTGATCGTCATCCCCAATGAGCGCCTGAAGATGATCAGCCAGGAGAAGATCACCCTGATGAATGCCTTCCAGGCCGCCGACAACGTGCTGCGCCAGGGCGTGGAATCCATCTCCGCCCTGATCAACGTGCCGGCTTTCATCAACCTGGACTTCGCCGATGTGCGCTCCATCATGAAGGATGCAGGCTACGCACACATGGGCGTGGGCAGCGCAAAGGGTGCCGGCAAGGCAGAGAACGCCGCCAAGGCTGCCATTTCCTCTCCGCTGCTGGAGACCAGCATCGCCGGTGCACACGGCGTCATCATCAACATCACTTCCAGCCCGGACATCGGCCTGGAGGATGTCGAGACCGCTGCCGGTCTCATCACCCAGAGCGCACACCCCGATGCGAACATCATCTGGGGTACTGCGTTCGACGAGAACCTGTCCGATGAGATGCGCGTGACCGTCGTTGCCACCGGCTTCGACAACAAGATCCCCGAAGGCCTGCGCAGTACCCTGAACGGTGCCGCCGCTTCCGTCAGCTCTGCTCCGTCGGCTGTGTTCAGCTCGGATGTGGCGGTAGCCAAGAACAGCGCAGCTGCCGCTTCGGCTCCCGCTGCCGGTGCTGCAAAGCCCGTGGAAGAGGAGAGCAGCGACAACCGTTATTATGACGAGCTGCTGGCGATCCTGAACAAGCGCAAGTAAAAACAGCAAATGGCGTGAGCTCTTTGCACGGAGGTGTGAGGAGGGCAGGAGGATGCTACCGCAGGACGTATGGCTGCACACCGAATGGCTGAGCTGCCGCAGAAACAGCGTGTTGCGCTGTGTGGAGCGGTACAGTGCCGCTGCGGCCAGCGAATACCGCCGCGCTCTGCGCAAGGTGCAGGAAGTGGAGGAAACTATGGCGCAGGTTGGAACAGAGACCGGGCCCCATGGCACGGCCTCTCAGCCCGCTGCACGGCTGCAGTCGGGTGAAGTGGAAGCCTTGAACCGCCGCCTGTCGGCAGCAAATGCCGAGATCCGGCGTTATCAGACCCGCCTTTTTGCCTGTGAGCGCGAAGTGGTCGCGCTGCGGCAGGAGAATGCGGAACTGGAAGCACTCTGCGATCAGGCGCGCAAAAATGAGCTGCTGCCGCCCAAGACGCCTCAGCCCCCGGTGCTGGACCAGCCCGGCCTGCCGGTGATTGTGTTCCCCGGCCAGGCAGCGCAGGAACCGGCGCTCCCGGAAGCGGCTCCGCAGAGTACCCCCGCCCCGCAGGCGGCAGAGCCTGCACCAGCTCCCAAAGCTGCCGAAGCACCCGAACCGGAAGAAGTGCGGGAATCTCCCTTTGCACAGAAGGACTGGAAACCCACTACCCGGCTGGACTACCTTTCGGTGGACATCGTGCATCAGCTGGAAGCACTGATGGGATAATACAAAACACAAAGACGACCGGAAACGCATTGCGCTTCCGGTCGTCTTTTGTCGTGTCTGTTATCTTACGCTGCTGGTCCGGTGTTCCATGAGATAGGTGGCCTCCAGGTCTGCGATGTGCAATTTGACGGCCAGCGGATATTTGTCGTAGGCTTCCGAGATGGCGAAGCAGCCGCCCTTGGCCGCATCGTCGAAGCCGCCCATGTGCCAGCGGATGGCCACGGCCTCCTCGACCTTCAGCTTCATGAACCGCTCGATGAGGAAGACGCTCTTCTCGCCGTGGCCGTAGGGGAACAGATCCTCGACGCTGTAGAAGGGGACTTTCTCCCACTGGCCGGTGGCGTCGTTTTTCACGTTGCGGGTGCCGACCTTGTAGTAGTTGGCCTTGCACAGGTCGTGCAGGAGTGCGCAAATGGCAAAGGTCTCCTCGCTGTCGCCCTCGGTGAAAAAGGTGTCGTGCAGCGCATGGTAGACGTTGAGGCTGTGCATGCACAGCCCGCCCTCGCAGGCCAGGTGGTACCGGGCGGAGGCGGGGGCGGTGAAAAAGTCGCTTTTGTTCTCCAGATAATTCAGAAGGGCGTCCGCCCCGGGGCGTGTGACCTTCTCTTTGAAAATCTCAATAAATTCCTCTTTGCAGGACATGATATTCCCTCCAGAACGGACCGGGCGGGAGGCCGCGGGGCCCGCGTGTGCTGCGGCCCTGCCCTCTGGAGGAGGGCGGGCTCGGATGGACCTATCATACCACAGGAACGCGGGAAAATCCAGCCGCAGAACTTCAGCAAATTTTAAGAATGGATTTATGGCCGTTTCAGATTCCTCTGCTATACTGAAAGAAAATCGAACAAGGAGGAGACGAGATGCGTCATTCATGGAGGGACGTCCTGTCCGCCCTGGTGGCCCTGAGCCTGGCGGTCCCTACCTGTGCCGCTCCGGTGGACGGAGAGACCGCGGCAGCGCGGAAGGAGGACCTGGAGTTCCTGTATCAGACCCTGGAGCGGGCCCACCCGGACCTGTTTGCCAACACGCCGGAGGAGCGGTTCCTGGAGCGGAAGGCGGCCATTGGGACTGAGCTGGAGGAGGCGGACGACTTCACCTTTGCCCTGGAGCTCCAGTCGCTCACTGCCCTGGCAGGGGACTCCCATACCACCCTGGCCCTGGGTGGGAGCATGAGCCAGACGGTCCACTATTACCCCATGTCCCTGCTGCACCGGGACGGCCGCTGGTACCTGAGCGCCGCGCCAACAGAGCGCCGGGCGCTGCTGGGCCGGGAGGTCACCGCCGTCAACGGCAGGAGTATGGAGGAGACGGTGGAGGCCTTTGGGGCGGTGCTCAGCGCGGACAACGGGGTGAAGCTGCGGCGGCAGTACCGCCAGAGCTGCAATGTGGCGGAGTTTTATGAGTACCTGGAGCTGGCCCGGGCGGGGGACCCCCTGGAACTGACCCTGGCGGGGGGAGAGGCGCTGGTGCTGGCTCCTGTCTCTGGGGAGGAACTGGCCCGGATGGATCTGGTCCGCCTGAGCGACGGGCTGCCACAGCCTGTCACCGGGGTCCAGGACCGGTTTTATCTGGCCTTCCCTCTGAACGATGGGACCTACTATATCCAGTACAACAGCTGCCGGGAGGATCCGGAGCTGCCCATGGAGACCTTTGCCGCCCAGGTGGAACAGGACCTGTCGGCGGGGCAGTACCGGCGGGTGGTCGTGGACCTGCGGAACAACGGCGGCGGCTCCGACGGGGTGATCTGGCCCCTGCTCCAAGTGCTGCGCCGGGCGATGGACCGGGGGATGGAGGGCGTGGGCCTGATTGGAGAGACCACCTTCTCCTCCGCCATCATCAATGCGGTGGAGCTTCAGGAGATGGGGATGGCCTTGGTGGGGGAGCCTGCCAGCGGGAGCGTGGACCACTTTGGGTCGGTGCGCTCTACGCAGCTCCCCAACTCCGGCCTGCGGCTGGGGGTGTCCTCCAAGTACATCGACCTTGGGGAGCTGCTGGACGCGGACGCCGGACGGGGGGTGGAGCCCCTGGAGCCCGATGTGACAGCGGCACAGACTATGGCGGACACCGAGATCTACACTCTTTCCCTACACGACGCTCTTCCGATCTGGTTCTCTGATGTGCTGGGGATCGAATGGTTCCTCCCCGCGCTGCGCTGGGCCCGGGAGAGCGGCGCAGCCTCCGGAACGGGGGCGGGGGCCTTCGAGGCAGCCCGGCCCGTGACGCGGCAGGAGGCGGCTGTCCTGCTCCTCCGCACCGCAGAGCTTCTGGGGCTGGGACCCGGACAGACGGGCACGCCGCCGGAGGATGAGGCACAAATCGAACCATGGGCTCTGGAGGCGGTGCGCTGGGTGTGCTCCACCGGACTGATGGAGACGGAGACAGGACGCTTCCGGCCGGAGGAGGGGCTGACCCGTCAGGAGGGAGAGGCCGCCGTGGAGCGGCTGGCCGCCCTGGCCGGATGAGCCCGGCGGACGTGTAAGCCAAAATGTTCAGTTTTATCAGGGAGAATGGTGGGAAACAGGGGAAAACTGTGGGATATTTTTGCGAAAAGACCCTGTTCAAGGCCGGAGGGATATGGTAAGATAGTACCCGAAGCGTAAAATGAGCTGAATCATATTTGAAATAAGGACCCCGCCATGATTACTGTTTCCGACCTGAGCCTGAATTACAGCGGCACCCCGCTGTTCTCCCATGTGGACCTGCAGTTCCTGCGGGGCAACTGCTATGGCATCATCGGCGCCAACGGCGCCGGAAAGTCTACTTTCCTGAAAATCCTCTCCGGGGACCTGGAGCCCTCCACCGGCGAGGTGTCCATCCTGCCCAACACCCGGATGTCCGTGCTGAAGCAGAACCAGAACGCCTACGACGCCTATAACGTGATGGACACCGTCATCATGGGCAACCAGCGTCTGTATGACATCGGCAAGGAGAAGGAGGCCCTGTACGCCAAGGAGGAGATGACCGACGAGGACGGGATGCGGGCCTGCCAGCTGGAGGAGGAGTACGCCGAGCTGGGGGGCTGGGAGTCGGAGTCCGACGCCAGCCGCATCCTCCAGGGGCTGGGCATCGGCACCGACCTGCACGACAACGATATGGCCACCCTGGACGCCCGCCTGAAGGTGAAGGTGCTGCTGGCCCAGGCGCTGTTCGGCAGCCCCGACCTGCTGATGATGGACGAGCCCACCAACAACCTGGACATCGACGCGGTGAACTGGCTGGAGGATTTCCTGCTGGACTTCCCCGGCACCGTCATCGTGGTCAGCCATGACCGCCATTTCCTCAACACCGTGTGTACTCACATCGTGGACATCGACTACAACAAGATCAAGATGTATGTGGGCAACTATGACTTCTGGTACGAGTCCAGCCAGCTGGTGCAGCAGCTCATCAAGAACCAGAACAAGCGCAATGAGGAGAAGATCAAGGAGCTGCAGGACTTCATCTCCCGCTTCTCCGCCAACAAGTCCAAGAGCAAGCAGGCCACCGCCCGGCGCAAGCTGCTTGACAAGCTGACGGTGGAGGAGATGCCCGCCTCCTCCCGCCGCTATCCCTGGGTGGCCTTCTCTCCCGACCGGGAGGTGGGCAAGGACATCCTCTTTGTCACCGACGTGTCCAAGACCATCGACGGGGTGAAGGTGCTGGACAAGGTCTCCTTTATCGTGGGCCACGGGGACAAGATCGCCTTTGTGGGCGACAATGAGAACGCCCACACCGCCCTGTTCAAGATCCTGGCCGGCGAGATGGAGCCCGACGAGGGGACTGTGAAGTGGGGCCAGACCGCCACCTTCTCCTATTTCCCCAAGGACAACACCCCATACTTCGAGGGCTGTGAGGACAACCTGGTGCAGTGGCTGCGCCAGTACTCCAACGACCCCCAGGAGCAGTACCTCCGGGGCTTCCTGGGCCGGATGCTCTTCTCCGGAGATGAGGTGTACAAGCCGGTCAAGGTGCTCTCCGGCGGCGAGAAGGTGCGGTGTATGCTGTCCCGGATGATGCTGTCCGGGGCCAACGTGCTCCTGCTGGACCAGCCCACCAACCACCTGGATCTGGAGTCCATCGCCGCACTGAACAACGGTTTGGAGGCAGTCAAGTGCAATGTGCTGGTTTCCTCCCATGACCACCAGCTGATCCAGACGGTGTGTAACCGGGTCTTTGACTTCACTGCCGAAGGGAAGCTCATTGACCGGATGATGTCTTATGACGAGTACCTGGAGAGCCAGAAGCCTCAGGGCTGACCCTTTAAACACTGAACAATCATTTGCAAGCCGCGGACTGCCAGGTGACAGTCCGCGGCACTTTTTCTCAGTTGTAGAATATGACCCCTTTCGGATGGGGTGGGAGTGGGCTTTTCTATCCAGAGCGGAGAAAAATGTCATTGGAATGTTAACTCCATGTAAAATCTATTGACGGACGGAGGCTGCTTCCCTATAATGATATCTGTAGAAGTTATGGATAAAGAGTACAGAGAGGTAGAAATGCCATGGAAGCGTCTGTGCCCGGGCTGGCGGGGATCAGCCTGATCAATCGAATCAGAAAGATACAGGCATGACCTGCGAAGCGGCTCTGCGCTCCGTGGGCGATGCCTTTTTTCATACTTTTCCAAGAAACTGAGACAATAATCCTGTGTGTTTTCCAGAAGAGATAGAGGAGGAAATTGAGAGATGCAAATGACAGACTTTTTGAGTCTATTGGGCGGACTGGCCCTGTTCTTATACGGAATGCAAATGATGAGTTCCGGCTTGGAGGCGGCAGCCGGCAGCCGGATGAAGCAGATTCTGGAGCGGTTGACGGCAAACCGTTTCCTGGGCGTATTGGTAGGTGCGGCGATCACCGCGGTGATCCAGTCCTCCTCTGCCACCACAGTTATGGTGGTGGGCTTTGTCAACGCCGGGATGATGACCCTGAATCAGGCGGTGTGGATCATCATGGGCGCCAACATCGGCACCACCGTTACTGGACTGCTGATTGCTTTGGATGTGGGTGAACTGGCCCCTCTGTTTGCCTTTGTTGGTGTGGCCATGGTGGTCTTTGTCAAGAAGCCTCAGCTTCAGCACATCGGCCAGATTCTGGCTGGTCTGGGTGTGCTGTTTATCGGAATGGATATGATGAGCGGTGCAATGTCTCCCCTGCGGGAGTCTGAGGCGTTCATTCAGATGATGTCCAATTTCTCCAACCCGCTGCTGGGTATTCTGGCTGGTGCGGGCTTTACTGCGGTAATCCAGTCGTCCTCTGCCTCGGTGGGTATCCTTCAGGCGCTGGCTAACAGCGGTGTGATCGGGCTGTCCAGCGCGGTATTCGTGCTGTTCGGTCAGAATATCGGCACCTGTATCACGGCAGTTTTGGCCTCCATTGGCACCAGCCGCAGCGCCAAGCGGGCCACCATCATCCATCTGATGTTCAACGTAATCGGTACGGTCATCTTTACGTTCCTCTTCATTTTGTTCCCCATTGCCCATGTGATCGACGGTCAGATCCCTGCGGCCGGTCTGAGCGGGATACTGCCTTCTACTCCGGCCGGGCAGATCGCCCTGGTCCACACCAGCTTCAATATTGTTACCACCCTGCTGCTCCTGCCGCTGGGCAACTATCTGGCGAAGGCTGCGGTGCGCATCCTGCCCGACCGCCCCGGCGACGAGGTGGACCAGATGCACCTGGAGTACCTTACCCCCATCCAGATCAGCAGCAAGGACGGCGGCCTGGGCGTGTCCGCCATCTATGTGGACCAGATGCAGCATGAGCTGCGGCGCATGATGCTCATGGCCCAGGGAAATGTGGAGGCCAGCTTCCGCTCGGTGCTGAACCGGGATGAGAACGAGCTGGCTGAGGTGGAAAAGACGGAGGAGTATATCGACTTCCTGAACAAGGAGATCTCCCTCCATGTCTCCCGACTCATTGCCTATGAGACCAACGAGAAGGCATCTGCCGTGGTGAGCAGCTTCTTCACCATCTCGGGCAACATCGAGCGGATCGGCGACCATGCGGATAACCTGGCGGGGTATACCCGCCTGCTGAACAAGCGGAATATCTCCTTCTCTCCGGCAGCACAGAAGGAGATCGCCGCCATGCGGGATATCTGCCTGGAGTGTGTGGACTATCTGCTGACTCCGGTGGCCGGAAATGTGGAGTGGCTCAGCGAGGTGTCCGCTCTGGAGCAGCGCATTGATGACATGACCAGCGATTACCGCCGCAGTCACCTGGAACGGATGCGCAGCGGCGAGTGCTCCGACGAGGCATGTATCATCTACTCCGAGCTGCTCACCGACTTTGAGCGGATCGGTGACCACGTCCTGAACATCGCCCAGGAGATGGCTCAGGTTCAGGAACACATCTAAAGCGAAAGACCGGAAGAGGACGCTCCCCCGCCCGGCGGCAGACGGTTTTGCCTGCCGCCGGGCGGATTTTTTCGGAAAGAGCGAAAAAGGGGAGGCGGTCCCGGTTTTCCTCTTGACATTCGGGGAAAAAGCGGATAAGATATTGGGCAAACAGGGTCATAATGCGCAGAACAGGACGAGTACCCGCCTCTGAGACGCACAGAGAGCCGCCGTTTGGTGCAAGGCGGACGGGAGGAGACGGGGAAGATCACCTTGGAGCAGGGGGGCTGAACCAGAGTAAGTCCCTCCGGACGCCCCCGTTACCGGGCAGCATTTGAGCGGCCGGATTCCGATTCGGCAAGAAGAGTGGTACCGCAGAGGTTTACGCCTTTGTCTCTTTGAGAGACAAGGGCGTTTTTGTTTGTGTAGAGAGGAGTGGCCTTGATGAACTGCCCCAAGTGCGGCCTTCTTATGGAGGAGGGGACCATGCACACACAAAAATATCCCTTCTGGACCCAGCAGGAATTGCGGTTTTTCCGCAGCCCTACCGATGTGGTGAAGCTAGCCCCCCGGGTGATGACACCACCAGTATGTTCACGCGGGACCCGTTTCCGAAATTTCCCCACGCGATGCTCTGCCGGGCGTGCGGCCTGGTCACATTTCCATGTAATCTGATCGAAAAGTCTAAAAAAGACCCAAAATAGGAGGAAGCAAACCCATGGACTACAACAAGACCATCAATCTCCCCAAGACTGAATTTCCCATGCGGGCCGGTCTGCCCAAGCGGGAGCCGGAGATGCTCCAGCGCTGGAATGACATGGACCTGTACAACGAGCTGCTGAAGAAAAACGAGGGCAAGCCCCGCTTCTCCCTCCACGACGGCCCTCCCTTCTCCAACGGCAATCTGCACATGGGCCACGCCCTGAACAAGTCCATCAAGGACTTCATCACCCGCACCGCCGCCATGCGGGGGCACTATACCCCCTATATCCCCGGCTGGGACAACCACGGTATGCCCATCGAGTCGGCCATCATCAAGCAGAACAAGCTCAACCACAAGCAGATGTCTGTGGCGGAGTTCCGCTCCGCCTGCCACGACTTTGCCCAGCACTACATTGACGTGCAGATGGAGGGCTTCAAGCGCCTGGGCGTCATCGGCGACTGGGAGCACCCCTATAAGACCATGGACCCCAGCTTCGAGGCGGAGGAGGTCAAGGTCTTTGGGGCCATGTACAAGAAGGGCTATATCTACAAGGGGCTCAAGCCTGTGTACTGGTGCCCCCACGATGAGACCGCCCTGGCTGAGGCGGAGATCGAGTACCAGGACGACCCCTGCACCACCGTCTATGTGAAATTCCCCATGAAGGATGACCAGGGCAAGCTGGGCCATCTGGACCACAGCAAGCTGTTCTTTGTGATCTGGACCACCACCATCTGGACCCTGCCCGGCAACCTGGCCATCGCCCTCCACCCCGACGAGAGCTACGCCCTGGTGAAGGCCGACAACGGCGAGACCTACATCATGGCGGAGGCCCTGGTGGAAAAGGTGATGAAGGTGGGCGGCGTTGACTCCTATGAGATCGTGGAGACCCACCCCGGCGCCTTCTTCGAGAATATGCTGGCCAGCCACCCCTTCCTGCCTAAGACCAGCCGTCTGGTGCTGGCGGATTACGTCACCATGGACTCCGGTACCGGCTGCGTCCACACCGCCCCCGGCTTCGGTGCCGACGACTATCAGACCTGCCTGCGCTACGGTATGGATATGGTGGTGCCGGTGGACGATCAGGGCCGCCACACCGACTATGCCGGCAAGTACGCCGGGATGAAGACAGAGGCGTCCAACCCCGTCATCCTGGCCGACATGAAGGAGAGCGGCGCTCTCTTCGCCAGCGAGGAGATCGTCCACAGCTATCCCCACTGCTGGCGCTGCAAGAAGCCCATCATCTTCCGGGCCACGCCCCAGTGGTTCTGCTCCGTGGAGTCCTTCAAGGACGAGGCCTGCGAGGCCTGCGACCAGGTGCGCTGGGTCCCCGGCTGGGGCATCGACCGGATGAAGTCCATGATCCGGGAGCGCAACGACTGGTGCATCAGCCGCCAGCGCCGGTGGGGCCTGCCCATCCCGGTGTTCTACTGCGCCGACTGCGGCAAGCCCATCGTCACCGACGAGACCATCGAGGCGGTGAGCAGGCTCTTTGGCGAGAAGGGCTCCAACGCCTGGTATGAGATGGAGGCCAAGGACATCCTGCCCCAGGGCTTTACCTGCCCCCACTGTGGGAAGAGCGGCGGCTTTACCAAGGAGGAGGACACCCTGGACGGCTGGTTCGACTCCGGCTCTACCCATTTTGCTTCCATGCAGAAGGACCAGGGCTTCTGGCCTGCCACCGTGTATATGGAGGGCTTGGATCAGTACCGCGGCTGGTTCCAGTCCAGCCTGCTCACCGCTGTGGGCGCACTGGGCAAGGGCGCGCCCTTCCAGGAGTGCGTCACCCATGGCTGGACCGTGGACGGCGAGGGCAAGGCCATGCACAAGTCTCTGGGCAACGGCGTGGACCCCGCTGACATCTTCAACAAGTACGGAGCGGACATTCTGCGTCTGTGGGCGGCTTCTGCCGATTACCATGCCGACGTCCGCTGCTCCGATGCCATTTTCAAGCAGCTCTCCCAGAACTACCTGAAGTTCCGCAATACCGCCCGGTATTGCCTGGGCAATCTGGAGGGCTTTGATCCCAACAACCTGGTGGCTCCCGCCGATATGCTGGAGCTGGACCGCTGGGCTGTGACCCGGCTGAACGCCCTGATTGAAAAGTGCGCCAAGGCGTATGATGACTATGAGTTCCTGGTCATCACCCATGCGGTGAACGATTTCTGCGTGGTGGAGATGTCCAACTTCTATCTGGACATCATCAAGGACCGGCTGTACTGCGATGAGACCGACGGTCTGGCCCGCCGCAGCGCCCAGACAGCCCTGTACCTGATCCTGGATACCATCACCAAGATCATGGCTCCCATTCTGTGCTTCACCGGTGACGAGATCTGGCTGGCCATGCCCCACAAGGCGGGCGATGACGGCCGGAACGTGCTGTTCAACGATATGAACGGTGTGTTTGCCGACTACGCTCTCTCCGCTGACGAGATGGCCAAGTGGGAAAAGATCATCGAGGTTCGCGACGCCGTCAACGGCGCGCTGGAGACCGCCCGTGCCGAGAAGAAGATCGGCAAGAGTTTGGAGGCCGATGTGGCCCTGACTGTTCCGGCGGAGGATGCCTTCCTTGCCGAGATGGACAGCGCCGTGCTGGCAGACCTGCTCATCGTCTCTCAGGTGGAGGTCACGGTGGGCGGCGAGCTGGCGGTATCCGTCAGCGAGGCGGCCGGTACCAAGTGCCCCCGCTGCTGGAAGCACAGCACCAAGGCCGACGAGAACGGCCTGTGTCCCCGCTGTGCCGCCGTGGCAGCCAAGCTGCCCGCGTTTTGATGGACGGAAAGCGGTAAGTAAATAAAGGTATAAAAATCCCCGGAGTAAAGCTCCGGGGATTTTTTTGTCAAAAGCCGAATAGAATGATAGGAAAGCGGGACGGGAGAAAATTCGGAAGGCCATTCGTCAAAATAACGAACACAAATGTCTTCGCTGAAAGGACAAAATGAGAACTGTATTGCATAAATGGGTGCGTTTGTCTTTGCGTGAAAAACAAATGTGCTTATAATGCAAACAAAAGGGAAGCAGACAGCGCGGAAATGCGGAAAATATTTTGTGCGGGTTTGACCTTGCACACAGGAAAGGACTTGCATAAAATACAGAATATCTAAATGCAAAGACATTTGTGCGTGTATCGCGGAATAAACCGCGGTCAATATGATAGAGGAGGATGAATTGTATGAAAAAGTTTTTTGCAATGCTGCTGGCCCTATCCATGGCCTTAGGCATGACCGCCTGCGGCGGCAGCTCCAGCAGCTCCGACAGTGACAGCAGCCAAAGCGGCGACGCTGCCTCCGGGGACAAGGTGGTGCGGATCGGCGTGTTTGAGCCGGCTACCGGCGATTCCGGCGCCGGCGGCAAGCAGGAGATGCTGGGTATGCAGTATGCAAACCACATCACCCCTACGGTGGACATCGGCGGTGAGACCTATCAGGTAGAGCTGGTTTACGCCGATAACGGCTCCGACTCCGCCAAGGCGCCTACCGCCGCCTCTGAGCTGGTGAGCAAGGACGTTTCCTTGGTGCTGGGTACCTACGGTTCCAGCTCCGCCATTGCCGGCGGCCCCATTTTCGG
>OGKX01000836.1_pt1 | contig 15399 bp, 12 predicted proteins | sample 1572541 | NCBI WGS metagenome assembly OGKX01 (sample SAMEA2581982, study PRJEB24529) | metagenome | biome: Human gut stool | place: China | collected 2011
GATGCTCAAGAGTCAGGTGGGCGACCTGCACACCATCCCCATCTCCCACGGCGAGGGCCGCTTCGTGGCCCCCAAGGCCGCCCTGGAGTCCCTGATCGCCAACGGCCAGGTCGCCACCCAGTATGTGGACGCCGCCGGTCAGCCCACCATGGACATCGCCTTCAACCCCAACGGATCCATCGCCGCCATCGAGGGCATCTTCTCCCCCGACGGCCGGGTGTTCGGCAAGATGGGCCATCTGGAGCGCCGCGGCCAGTATGTGGGCGTCAACATCCCCGGCAACAAGCACCAGCCTCTCTTCGAGTCCGGCGCCGAATACTTCAAATGATCTCTTCCAACTGCCGCTCTCCGGTCCACGCCGGGGGGCGGCAGTTTTCCACCGTCCGTCCGGTTGCTGGGGATAAAAATTTTTCTTGTCCGCTATCCAAGGGCAGAAAAACGTAGTATAATAGCTGTGCTGGATGCGCCGGCAGGGGCCGGCGGCCTTCATGCGCAACGCCCAAAGGAGGGATCCATCCCATGAAAACAAAATTTACCCCGGAGTACAGCGGCACTCTGCGGAGCCACCTGCTCACCGTCCCCAAGTGCATCTCTGAGTGCGGTGGGATCCGGATCTTCGGCCGGCGGATCAAATCCCTGGTCTTTTCCACCGATGTGGCCATCATCAAAAACGTCAATGCCGACGCCATCATTGCGGTCTACCCCTTCACCCCCCAGCCCTTGAGCAATGCTTTCAGTTCTTCTACTGTGATATCGTGAGGATAAGTGGGCGTGGGCGGCGGCATGACCAACGGGGACCGCTCCGTCCGCCTGGCAGAGTTTTCTGAGCACCAGGGCGCCTCCGGTGTGGTGGTCAACGCCCCCATCTCCAACGAGACCATTGCCAAAATGAAGGCGGTGGTGGACATCCCGGTGGTCACTACCATCGTCTCCGGCGATATGGACATCGCCGGACGGCTGGCCGCCGGGGCGGACATTCTCAATGTCTCCGGCGCGTCCAGGACCCCGGAGATAGTGACCAAGATCCGGGCCGAGTTCCCTACCGTCCCCATCATCGCCACCGGCGGTCCCAGGGAGGAGGACATCCTCCGCACCATTGAGGCCGGAGCCAACGCCATTACCTACACCCCCCCCACCACCGGACAGCTCTTCGCCGACATCATGATCAGCCACCGGAAAAACTTCAGCCACCAGGACTGATGCCCCCCGGTCTCCGGCCCGTTCCGGAGGCCGGGAAAATTTTTTGATTTTTTTCAGAAAAAGTGTTGACATTTTCCTTGTCATCCTGTATACTCATCCTTGCCCTGTTCGAGAGGACAGGCCAACAAGGCGGCATAGCTCAGGTGGCTAGAGCATGCGGTTCATACCCGCAGTGTCCCCGGTTCGAATCCAGGTGCCGCTACCATTTTACTAAAGTTCGGACTACGCGTCCGTTCCCATATAGAACGGCCCGGTGGTCAAGCGGTTAAGACTCCGCCCTTTCACGGCGGCAACACGGGTTCGAGTCCCGTCCGGGTCACCACTTCTTCACTGCCGTTTCTCCTATATGGAGGCATAGCTCAGCCGGTAGAGCGTCCGCCTCACACGCGGAAGGTCACAGATTCGAGTTCTGTTGTCTCCACCAGAAAGAAAACCACGACGAATGTCGTGGTTTTCTTCATTTTGCCTTCAAAGCGAACAGCCCGACTACGCGCCGAAGGCGCGTGGTCGGGGCTTTGCTCTCCGTCGGGATCACTTGTCCGCCGCTTCAAAATCCGTTTTATTCCCGGTGGTCCTCCAGCACCGCGCCGGCCCGGTAGGCCTCCAGCAGGTCCCGCAGGGCGTCGGCCTGTGCCTGTAGCTTTTTGCCCACATCGGTCTGTGCGATCTTGATCCGGGCCTCCATGCGTTCAAACACCTCAGAGCTGCTGGCAATGTCCACGTTCTCCTCGATGGCGGTCTTTTGGCCGCAGAAGGGCTGGTGGGAAACCAGGCGCAGCACCCAGGAGTTGTAGATCAGGGTATAGCCCGCAATGCCGGTGGTGGGCTGATAGGCCTTGCAGAAGCCGCCGTCGATTACCAGCAGCTTGCCGCCCCCCTTGATGGGGCTCTCCCCCTTCTTGGACTTCACCGGGATGTGCCCGTTGATGATATGGCAGTGTGGACCCTCCAGACCGAACTCCTTCAGCAGGTCGTCGCACACCGCGGGGTCCTGATAGTAGGTGTAATAGGCGTTTTTCGGCTCCGTCCAGGCGGACTCGTCCTTGATGAGCCGGCGCTCAAAGGTAGTCATGCGGTTTCGGCCAAAGATGGGACTGTTCCGTCCAGCCCACAGGAACCAGAGGAAGTCCATCCCCTGCTGCCGCTCCGGCGAGCCGGGCTTGTGGTAATAGGCCTGCCGCGCGGCGGTGTCTGCAAAGTCAAAAAACTCCTTTCCGCTGCGCGCCTTGCCGCCCAGGGTGAAGGTGAGCAGCTGCCCATCCTCCGTCATGGGAACGCAGCCGTGGAACAGCAGATTGCCGTTGAAAACCTTATAGAGGCTGCCCTTGGAGTACAGGAAGCGGACGTGCTTTTGCAACTTCTCACTGCGCTGGAAGGAGGCGGTGAGCTGGTCGATCACGCTCTCCTCCTCCAGCGTGAGGGTATAGGGGTCCTTGGGATCCACGGTGGGGAAGTCGGTGTCCTCCAGGGGATAGGTGACGTCCCCGATGGTGATGCAGCGGTTCTCATAGTCGATCTTGTCCAGCAGCAGCCGGTCGGCCATGTCGTACTCCGGGTGGCGGAGCAGCTTCTGTCCCTCCAGCTTGAACAGGATGATGGTGATGGCCTTGTGCATCCGGGCGGAGAGCAGCTTATCCTTCTCGCTGTACTGGTCGGCGTCCGGCCCGGTGAGCTTGACCGCAAAGCGGTGGACATCGCAGTCCCGGTATTCCTCGTTGGCAAACACAGACAGGGGGCGCAGGGAGATGCCGTATCCCGTCTCGATGACCTCCAGGTTGTTGTAATGGATGGAATTGGCCAGCACCGTGGCCACCAGGGTGCGGGAGCCGCAGGCCGCCCCCATCCACAGGATGTCGTGGTTGCCCCACTGGATGTCCACACTGTGGTACTCCAACAGGGAGTCCATGATGATGTCCGCCCGGGGCCCGCGGTCAAAGATGTCTCCCACGATGTGCATATGGTCCACCGCCATGCGCTTGATCACCAGGGAGACCGCCTCAATGAACCGGTCCGCCTGTCCCAGGTCGATGATGGTGTTGATGATATTCTCATAGTAGTCCCGCTTGTCCGCCTCATCATAGTGGGTATGGAGCAGCTCGTCGATGATATAGGCGTAATCCTTGGGCAGAGCCTTACGCACCTTGGAGCGGGTATACTTGGAGGACACCCAGCGGCAGATCTCGATGAGGCGGTGCAGGGTGATCCGGTACCACTCGTCCATGTCCGGCAGCAGCTGGTGGAGCTGTTCCAGCTTCTCCTCCGGGTAGTAGATCAGGGTACACAGCTCATCCCGGTCCGACCGGGAGATGGTGGCGGCAAACAGGTCGTCCACCTTTTCCTTGATGACGCCGGAGCAGGAGTTCAAAATGTGGAGAAATGCCTCATACTCCCCGTGTACGTCAGAGATGAAGTGCTCTGTGCCCTTGGGCAGGTTCAGAATGGCCTGAAGATTGATGATCTCACTGCTGGCGGCCTGTACCGTGGGATACTGCTGGGCCAGAAGCTTTAAGTAACGCAGTTCTTCCTGGGAAAATGACTTTTTCCGTTTCATTCGATTGCCTCCTTCGATACGCTTCAGGTTCGGATGGCTTTATTATTTCATATTTAGGAGGCGCTTGCAAGGGATTTCAGATCCTTTAACAAAAAATTAAACAGTATCGTGCCTGGATACGGCGTCTTTTTTGTCATTTTCCCCGTTCCGGCTTTTCCCCTTCCTATTTCAAAAAATCGTGCTATACTGAACTATATTTCAGGCAAGGAGTGAGTTTTTTGGCGCAGACCCATAAAAATGAAGAGCAGCTTGCCACCGCGCCCATCGGACGGCTCATGCTGAAGCTGGCCGTACCCACGGTGGCGGCCCAACTCATCAATATGCTGTATAACATCGTGGACCGCATCTACATTGGACACATCCCGGAGGTGGGCAGCACCGCCCTCACCGGCGTGGGCGTTACATTTCCTATCATCACTCTGGTGTCCGCCTTCGCCGCCTTTGCCGGACAGGGCGGCGCGCCCCTGGCCTCCATCCAGCTGGGTGCCGGGCGAAGGGACGAGGCCGAGCGGATCCTGGGCAATTCCCTGGTCCTCCTGCTGGCGGCCTCCCTGCTGCTGACAGTGGGCTTCAGCATGTACAAAGAACCTATTTTGTACGCCTTCGGCGCCTCGGATGCCACCATTGGCTACGCGGTGGACTATATCCGCATCTATCTGTTGGGGACGATATTCGTCCAGCTGGCCCTGGGGCTGAACAGCTTCATCAGCGCCCAAGGAAAAGCGCTGGTGGCTATGCTCAGCGTGCTGATCGGCGCGATACTGAACATCGTGCTGGATCCCATCTTTATTTTCCTTCTGGATTGGGGCGTACAGGGCGCGGCCCTGGCTACCATCCTGTCTCAGGCGGTGAGCGCCTGTTGGGTCTTTGGATTCCTGTGCAGCCGTCACAGCGGCCTGCGCATCCGCCGGAGCAACCTCCGTCCCAGCGCCCGGGTCATTGGCCGCATCGCCTCCCTGGGCGTGGCCCCCTTCATCATGCAGTCCACTGAGAGCCTGGTCACCGTGGTGCTCAACACCGGCCTTCAGACCTACGGGGGCGACCTGTATGTGGGCGCTCTCACCATCATGCAGTCGGTCATGCAGATGATCGTCATGCCTGTCCAGGGCATCACCCAGGGGACCCAGCCCATTATGAGCTATAACTACGGCGCGGGCAACTACGCCCGAGTCCGCCGCACCTTCCAGCGCCTGCTCACCGTCACCCTCACCGCCACCTGCTCCGCCTTTCTCGCCGTGATCCTGTTTCCCGGCCTTCTGGCCCGTATCTTCACGCCTCAGGAGGAGACGATCCAGCTGGTCTCCCAGGTCATGCCCTTATTCTTCGGCGGGATCTGGGCCTTTGGGGCACAGATGGCCTGTCAGATCACCTTTATGTCGCTGGGGCAGGCCCGTACCAGCCTCTTTCTGGCCCTCCTGCGCAAGGTGATCCTGCTGGTCCCCCTGGCGCTGCTCCTGCCCCGGATCACCGGCAGCGTGTTCGGCATTTTCGCCGCCGAGCCCATCGCCGACACCCTGGCCAGTGCCACGACCCTCACCCTGTTCCTGCGCAAGCGCAAATCGCTTCTTCCCGTATCCAGCGGCGAAACTTCTGTATAACGAACAGCCGCCCGCCGGAGATGCAGAAAACACATCTCCGGCGGGCGCTCATCTTTTCTCGGTTCGGACGCCTATGCGGTGCGGCTCACACCGCCGGTCCCCCCTTCAGGTGGGTCCCGTTGAGCACCGCCTCCGCCAAAGTCTCCCCCTCATACCGCAGCTTGAGGGAGAAAAACGGCTCTTCCTCCCGGTCCAGCAGGGCCAGGAAGATGGCGTCCCCCTCCCAGTGGGGCAGCTCCAGCAGGCGGCTCTTGGGGATCCACTCCAGATCTCCCTCGTCGCACTCCTTCAGGGTTCCGGTAAAGCCGTCGGCGGTGAACAGGTGCATATACTCCGTGGGCCACCGGTCGGAGACAAAGGTGACGATCCCCCAGTATCGGTAGTCGGTGAGGGTAAGCCCGGTCTCCTCCCGGGCCTCCCGGAGCAAACAGTCCTCCGGGCTCTCCCCGTCCTCGAACTTGCCCCCGATCCCGATCCACTTGTCCTGGTTCAGATCGTGCTTCTTCTTGATCCGGTGGAGCATCAGGTACTCCTCTCCCCGGCGGATATAGCACAGCGTGGTATTGATCATGTCAGGCCTCCTTTAGGCAGAAGCCCAGCTTGGCCGCTACCCGGCTGTACATGGGGGTAGGCACCCCGTACTTTTGGCCCAGGCGCACCACCTCAAAGATCAGGCCGTCCACCTCAGAGGGCTTGCCCGCATCCAGATCCCGTTTCAGCGAGGTAGAGGCGTCCGGATCCAGGGCGTCCTGGATGGCCAGGCTCCGGGCCACCGGGTCCTCGGGGAAGGGATGGCCCATGGCCTCGGCCAGGGCCCCGATCTCCCCCACCAGAGCCTTGAAGTCCTCCCGAATCTGCCCGGGGACCTGCATCCCAGCCACCTTCACATTGTGATAGATGCCGCAGGCCGCCATGGGAGAGACCACAGAGAACTTCATCAGGGCGTCCCGCTGGATGTCCCGGGACAGGATGGCCTCCACACCGCACTCATTCAGGTCCCGGGCCACCTGCTCCAGCTCTGGGCGGTACTCCTCCGGCGTCCGGGGTCCAAACACCACCCGGAAAATATCCCCACTCATGTGGATGGTCCCTGGAGCCTTGATCTCCGCGGCGATATAGATGCACCCATCGGTCACCAGGGCGGGGGCCAGCTCCGGCTGGAGCCGTCCCCCCGTCCCATAGAGAGTCAGGATGGGGATGACGATGGTGTGGGCGTCGCACAGCCGCTTCAGAGCAGGGACCGTCTCCGCCAGAGAGTATCCCTTGACACACAGCAGAATCACGTCAGGACGGCAGGAGCAGTGCTCCGCATCTTCCGCCTCCACCGGAATGGCAAAGGTCCCATGCCGGCTCTCCAGCACCAGGCCGTTTCTCCGGATGGCCTCCAAATGGGCGCCCCGGGCGATCAGTGAGACGTCCTTCCCGCCCTGGGCCAGAAAGGCCGCCAGACTGCCGCCGGTCCCTCCGGCGCCAAACACCAAATACTTCATCTCCGCATCCCTCCTGGAGCATTTTTCCCGTCCAGTATAGCATGGAGCCCCCTCCCGCGCAAGTGCTTCCCCGGTGCGCCGGACAGGACGGTCTATTTCGTCTCCCCCCTGGAGACAGCTAAAAAAAAGAATTGACAAACAAAAATTTTTAAGGTAAGATGTGAGAAATTCCAAATTGCGCAGGCGTTTGGAAGCGTGACCATGGCAATGACCGGGCAGTAGGCGGGTCTGGACGTGCAGAGAGGGAGCGGTCGGTGCAAGCTCTCCGAAAGGACCCAGAGGCTGAAGCTCTCCCGCGAGCCGCTTCTCTGAACGGGGCCTTCCCTGAGTAGGAGAGGACGGATCCCCGCCGTTATCGGGGCATGAGCGCACAGGCAGACCGCCTGTGAAGTTAGGTGGTACCACGGAGCAATGCGGCTTCGTCCTATCGGGAACGATGGGACGGGGCCGCTTTTTCTATCTCAAGCGGAGGTGACAGAAGCATGACTGGAGCGGAAGCCCTGATCGAGAGCTTGCTGCAAGAGCAGGTGGAGCATATTTTTGGATACGCCGGTGCGACGATCTGCCCGGCCGTGGACGCCTTGAAGGCCCACCCGGAGATCGGCTATACCCTGGTTCGGACGGAACAGAACGCGGGACACGCGGCATCCGGCTATGCCCGCATCAGCGGCAAGCCTGGGGTGTGCATGGTGACCTCCGGCCCGGGGGCCACCAACCTGATCACCGGCATCGCCACCGCCTATCTGGATTCCATCCCCATGGTGGCCATCACCGGCCAGGTCCCCAGCTACCTGCTGGGCCGGGACATCTTTCAGGAGGTGGACATCACCGGCGCGGTGGCCCCCTTCTCCAAGCACAGCTACCTGGTGAAGGACGCCAACGACATCCCCCGGGTGGTCAAGGAGGCCTTCCACATCGCCTCCACCGGCCGCCCCGGTCCGGTGCTCATCGACATCCCCATCGATGTGCAGGAGCAGAGCCTCAAGCGCTTCGCCTATCCCGTCGAGGTGAATATCCGGGGCTATAAGCCCAGCGTCCGGGGCAACGACCTTCAAATCAAGCGGGTGGTGGACGCCATCGCCCAGTCCAAGCAGCCCCTGATCTGTGCCGGCGGCGGCGTGTGGCTGGCCGACGCCCGTGAGGAGCTGCTGGAGCTGGCCGAGGGTTCTGAGATCCCGGTGGTCAAGACCATGATGGGCCTCTCCCTCCTGCCCACCGACCACCCCCTGAACATGGGCATGATCGGCGCCCACGGCAACCACTGCGCCAACCAGGCCCTGGCTAAGGCGGACCTGCTCATCATGGTGGGTACCCGGGCGGCAGACCGGGCGGTGGTGGACCCCCGGGAGATCCAGCGCCGCATGGCTACCATCCACATCGACGTAGATCCGGCGGAGATCGGCAAGAATATGCAGGCCGCCATCCCCCTGGTGGGCAATGTAAAGGTCATCCTGCGGCAGATCCTGGACCGGGGCGCACCGGTGACCAACTCCGCTGCATGGCTGGAGCAGCTCACCGACTTCCGCCGCGCGGAGCTGAACCGCCGCTTCCCCCATCGGGAGGGCTATGTGTTCCCCGGGACCGTCCTGCGGAAGCTGGGCGCCCGGCTGGACGACGACGCGGTGGTGTGTGTGGATGTGGGGCAGAACCAGATCTTCACCTGCAAGTACCTGCCCCAGAAGAACGGACGCCTGCTCACCAGCGGCGGTCTGGGCACCATGGGCTATGCCCTCCCCGCCGCCGTGGGGGCCAAGGTGGCCCGTCCCGACCGCCAGACCATTGTGGTGTGCGGCGACGGCTCCTTCCAGATGGCCATGAATGAGCTGGCCGCTGTCCGGGCCGGTGGTCTGAATCTGAAGATCGTCCTGTTCCGCAACCATACCCTGGGTCTGGTCCACCAGATCCAGTGCTCCGCCCCCTATCACGGCCCCTTCGGCGTGGCCCTGGACGGCTCCCCGGATTTTGAGACCATCGCCCAGGCCTATGGCATCCCCAGCCTCACCGTCCGGGACGAGGACCGGCTGGACGGCGTCCTGGACCAGTTCCTGGCCGCCCCGGGCTGCGGCCTGCTGATCTGCGAGGTCCACCCCGATGTGGGCACCAACGACTGAGAGAGGGAGGAGACGCCATGAAACAGACCATTTCCGTCCTGGTGGAAAACCAGGCCGGCGCGCTGAACCGGATCACCGGCCTGTTCTCCCGCCGGGCCTTCAACATTGAGTCCCTGGCCGTGGGCGTGACCGACGACCCCACCATTTCCCGCATCACCATCATTGTGGACAGTGGCAACAGCGTGGTGGAGCAGGTGGAAAAGCAGCTCAACAAGCTTATTGAGGTCATCAAGGTCCGCACCCTGGAGGAAAACGCTCTCATCGGCCGGGAGCTGATGCTCCTGAAGGTCAACGCCAACAACAAGACCCGCCAGGATATTATGACCATCTGCGAGATCATGGGGGCCAAGGTGACGGACATCTCTCCCACCTCCCTCACCCTGGAGCTGTCCGACACTCCCGACCGGCTGGACACCTTCCAGTCCATGATGCGCCCCTTCTCCATTTTGGAGGTGGCCCGCACCGGCATGGTCGCCGTGCAGAAGGGCGCGGGAAAAATCTAATTCCTCATTCCTAATTGCACATAAGGAGGCAGCAATTTGAAAGTACGAGCCACCCAGGCCATCATGGAGTGCCTGCTGGAGCAGGAGGTGGACACCGTCTTTGGCTATCCCGGCGGGACCATCCTGAACCTCTATGACGAGCTGTATCATTATCAAGATAGAATACATCATGTATTGACCGCCCATGAACAGGGCGCCGCCCACGCCGCCGACGGCTACGCCCGCTCCACCGGCAAGGTGGGGGTGTGCTTCGCCACCTCCGGCCCGGGGGCCACCAATCTGACCACCGGCATCGCCACCGCCTATATGGACTCCTCCCCCGTAGTATTCATCACCTGCAACGTCAGCGAGGGGCTGCTGGGCAAGGACTCCTTCCAGGAGGTGGACATCACCGGCATCGCCATGCCCATCACCAAGGCCACCTATCTGGTCCGGGATCCTCAGACCATTCCTGATGTGATGCGCCAGGCCTTTGCCGTGGCGGCCACCGGCCGGCCCGGCCCGGTGCTCATCGACTTTTTGAAAAATGTCACCTTCCTCAACACCATGATCGACTATGAGTTCATCCCCTGGGACCAGAACCGGGGGACGAACAGCATCCGCCAGCTGGCAGTGAGCCACGGCCTGAAGGCCCCCGAGCCCGATCTTGGGGACATCGACACACTGGTGGACATGATCGCCCAGTCGGAGCGCCCCCTGCTGATCTGCGGCGGCGGCGTGGTCCGGGGCCGGGCGGACCGGCAGTTCCGCACCTTTGCAGAGAAGCTGGACGCCCCGGTGGCCATCACCGTCATGGGCGGCGGCGGCTTCCCCGGCGCGCACCCCCTGACCACAGGGATGATCGGGATGCACGGCTCCCAGGCCAGCAACGTGGCCTGCAACGAGTGCGACCTGCTCATCGCGGTGGGCTGCCGCTTCTCCGACCGGGTGGCCCTCCAGCCGGACACCTTCGCCAGCCAGGCCAAGATCGTACACATCGACATCGACCGCTCTGAGATCGATAAGAACGTGCTTACCGACCACCACATCGTGGGCTCCGCCAAGCGGGTGCTGGAGCTGCTCAACCAGCGCCTCCCCCAGTATCAGCACACCGAGTGGAAGGAGCACATCCTCCCCCTGCGGGAAAAACAGCCGGTGGAGCACGGCACAGACCGGCTGACCCCGGGACAGATCCTGGACGCCATCCAGCAGGCGGCGCCCCAGGGCTCTATCGTAGCCACCGACGTGGGGCAGCATCAGATGTGGTCCATCCAGCACTTCCACTTCGACTACCCCGGCCAGCTGCTCACTTCCGGCGGCTTTGGCACCATGGGCTTCGGCCTGGGAGCCGCCATCGGGGCCAAGGTGGGCAACCCGGACAAGGTGGTCATCCATACCACCGGAGACGGCTGCTTCCGGATGAACTGCCACGAGCTGGCCACTGTGGAGCACTACCACCTTCCCATCATCACCGTGGTGTTCAACAACGGAACTCTTGGCATGGTCCGCCAGTGGCAGAGCGCGTTCTACGGCAAGCGCTACTCCCAGACCGACCCCCACCGCCACACCGACTTCGTCAAGCTGGCCGAGGGCTTTGGCCTGAAGGGATACCGCTGCCAGAATCTCGCCGAGTTCCAGTCCGCCTTTGCCGAAGCGATGAAGCGCAAAGGCCCCACCTGGATCGAGTGCATCATCGACAAGGACGAAAAGGTCCTGCCCATGATCCCCGGCGGCGGCGACATCAACGATATCATCATGAAGTAAGGAGGAACGCACCATGGAATCCAAACGCAGAGTCATCAGTCTGCTGGTGGACAACCAGAGCGGCGTTCTGGCCCGTGTGTCCAACCTGTTCTGCCGCCGCGGCTTCAACATCGACAGCCTGACCGTTTCCGCCACCAACGATCCCACCGTCAGCCGTATCACGGTCGCGGTGTCCGGCACCGAAAAGGAGCTGAACCAGCTCATTCTCCAGACCGAGCGGCTGGAAGTCACCCGCCAGGTCTTCGTGCTCAACCACGAGAACGCGCTGGAGCGGGAGCTGTTGCTGCTCAAGGTCGCCGCCGATGTCCACAACCGCGCGGAGCTGCGGGAGGTGGGCAGCATCTACAAGGCCAAGATCATCGACCTGTCCCCGGACAGCATGGTCTTTGAACTGATCGGCAAGCCCGAAAAGATCGACGCCTTCCTGAAGATGTTCGCGGATTACACCATCCTCGAACTGTGCCGCACCGGCGTCACCGCGCTGGAACGCGGCGGGATGCACCAGCACATACAGAAACCCCCGCAGGAAGTGCGCGACGCACAGCTGCCCCTGCCGGGAACGACGTGCCATTGACCTCTCCGTCTCGCCTTCGCATGGACGCAGAGGTTGTACGAAGACAGACCCACGAATTAAGCTGTTTGATTGAAACTCAATTTTATAGAAAAGCAAAAGGAGAACAACTACCATGGCCATCAAGAAATATTACGATTCCGACTGCAACCTCGGTGTGCTGGACGGCAAGACCGTCGCTGTCATCGGCTTCGGCAGCCAGGGCCACGCCCATTCCGAGAACCTGGCCGAGAGCGGCGTCAACGTCGTCGTCGGCCTGCGCAAAGGCTCTGCACACTGGGAGAAGGCTTCCGAGTTCGCCGCCACCCACGACAACTTCAAGGTCATGGAAGTCGAAGAGGCTGCCAAGGCTGGCGACGTCGTCATGATGCTGGTGCCCGATGAGCTGTGCGCCGACATCTACAACAAGCAGGTTGCACCCTACATGACCGAGGGCAAGGCTCTGGCCTTTGCACACGGCTTCAACATCCACTTCAAGACCATCACCGCACCCAAGAATGTGGACGTCATCATGATCGCCCCCAAGGGCCCCGGCCACATCGTCCGCCGCCTGTACACCGAGGGCGAGGGCTGCCCCTCTCTGATCTGCGTGGAGCAGGACTACACCGGCAAGGCCAAGGACATCGCTCTGGCTTACGCTTCCGGCATCGGTGCCGGCCGTGCAGGCATCCTGCAGACCACCTTCAAGGAGGAGACCGAGACCGACCTGTTCGGCGAGCAGGCCGTTCTGTGCGGCGGTGTCTCCGAGCTGATCCACGCCGGTTTCGATACGCTGGTCGAGGCTGGCTACGAGCCGGAGATGGCTTACTTCGAGACCTGCCACGAGATGAAGCTGATCGTTGACCTGATCAACGAGGGCGGCTTCTCCAAGATGCGCTACTCCATCTCCAACACCGCAGAGTATGGCGACTACCGCACCGGCAAGCGCCTGATCACCGCTGAGACCCGCAAGGAGATGAAGAAAGTCCTGACCGAGATCCAGGACGGCACCTTCGCCTCCGAGTTCCTGACCGAGATGAGCCCCAACGGCGGCCGCAAGGTCCACTTCCTGGCAAAGCGCCGCATGGAAGCCGAGCTGCCCATCGAAAAGGTCGGCGCAGAGCTGCGCAGCATGATGAGCTGGCTGAAGAAGTAAACCCTCTCAGGCGCTTCGCGCCAGCTCTCCCGAAGGGCGAGCCGCTGGCGTATCGGCAAAGTTCCTGCTGAACGATTTGAATTTCATTTTCCTATAAAGCGCCGGGCGCTGTTCTCTCACCCAGTAGCATCAAGTCTGCTGTTGTTGATAAGGAGAGCGGGGCCCGGCATTTTGTGATAAACACCCCTGGCTTGCCCGGCGTGCCAATGGCTCCCCCTTTGGGGGAGCTGGCAACGCCGTCAGGCGTTGACTGAGAGGGTTTCAGAAAAGAGAGAGGATAACATGAGAAGTGACAACGTGACCAAAGGCTCGGAGCGCGCCCCGAACCGCAGCCTGTTTTACGCCCTAGGCTACACCCCCGAAGAGCTGGAGCGCCCCCTCATCGGCGTGGTCAGCGCCTACAGCGAGATCGTGCCCGGCCACATGAATCTGGATAAAATCGCCGATGCGGTCAAGGCCGGTGTCGAGATGGCAGGCGGTACGCCCATCCTCATCCCGGCCATCGGCGTCTGCGATGGCATCGCCATGGGCCATGTGGGCATGAAGTATTCCCTCGCCTCCCGCGAGCTCATCTGCGACAGCGTCGAGACCATGCTCATGGCCCACCAGCTGGACGGCCTGGTCCTCGTGCCCAACTGCGACAAGATCGTGCCCGGCATGGTCATGGCTGCCGTCCGCATGGATGTGCCTGCAGTGGTGTGCTCCGGCGGCCCGATGCTGGCCGGTACCTACGGCGGCGAGGAAGTCAGTCTGTCCAAGATGTTTGAGGCCGTGGGTGCTTACAAGGCCGGTATGATCACCGAAGATCAGCTGGAGGACTGCACCTGCAACTGCTGCCCCAGCTGCGGCAGCTGCTCCGGCATGTACACCGCCAACAGCATGAACTGCCTGTGCGAGGCCATCGGCATCGCCCTGCCCGGCAACGGCACCATCCCGGCGGTCTACTCCAAGCGTCTGCAATTGGCAAAACACGCCGGTATGGCCATCATGGAGATGGTCAACAAGGGCATCACCGCCCGCCAGATCATCAACGAGCGCTCCATCCGCAACGCGCTCACCTGTGATATGGCGCTGGGCTGCTCCACCAACACCGTGCTGCACCTGCTGGCCATCGCCTACGAGGCCGGGGTCCCCATCGACCTGAAGCTCTTCAACGAGATCAGCGCCAAGACCCCGAACCTCTGCCATCTGGCCCCCGCCGGCCCGACCCACATGCCCGACCTCTACGCCGCAGGCGGCATCCCCGCCGTGCAGGCCGAGCTGGCCAAGAAGGGCCTGCTGGATCTGGAGGTGCCCACCGTCACCGGCAAGACCCTGGGCGAGAACATCCAGGGTGCCCACATCCTGAACGAAAAGGCCATCCGTCCCATCGACAACCCCTACTCTCAGACCGGCGGTCTGCAGATCCTGTGGGGCAACATCGCACCGGACGGCTGCGTGGTCAAGCGCAGTGCCGTGGCACCGGAGATGCAGCAGCACTCCGGCCCGGCCCGTGTATTCAACAGCGAGGAGACCGCCATTGCGGCCATCTACGCCGGTCAGATCGTCCCGGGCGATGTGGTGGTCATCCGCTACGAAGGCCCCAAGGGCGGCCCCGGCATGCGTGAGATGCTGAATCCCACTTCCGCTCTGGCCGGTATGAAGCTGGACAAGACCGTGGCCCTGATCACCGACGGCCGCTTCTCCGGTGCAAGCCGTGGTGCTGCCATCGGCCACGTCAGCCCGGAGGCTGCCTCCGGCGGCGTGATCGGTCTGGTGCGGGAGGGGGATCTCATTGAGATCGACATTCCCGGCCGGTCCATCCACCTGTGCGTGGAGGACGCGGAGCTGGCGGAGCGCCGGAAAACCTGGGTCTGCCCGGAGCCGAAGATCAAGAGCGGCTATCTGACCCGCTACGCCAAGCTGGTGTCCTCTGCCGACAGGGGTGCCATTCTGGAATGAGGGAGCGGTGTATGAACACGGCTGAAGCATTGGACCGCCTGCTTTTGTACCGCCAGACGCCGGAGAGCCTCTTGCGGCGGCTCATGGACCCGGCAGAGACCGTCCGCACGGCGGCGCAGGCGGAGGTGGTGGCGCTGGCCGTGGAAAACGGCTGGCAGGGCGACCTGTGGCGCTGCTGCATCGCGTGGACGCTGACGGAGCACGAGAACCCTTTCTCCCTCTCATGGGAGCGCCGCACCGGCCCGGAGGACACCCTCAGCGCGCTGGCGCTGGCGGACATGGCTGTTTTCCATGCCCTGCTGTCCGCCCCGCCGGAGGAGGGGCCATGGCCTCTTCTGCGAAATTTTCACCACGAGAGCCGCCAGGGTAAGGAAAGCGCTCCGCTGGCGGAGCTGGCCGCCGCGCTGGCAGACGCCGTCTCCCCGGCGGCGCTGCTGGACTGTCTGACTGCTTTTTATCAAAGCCACGGCGTCGGTCAATTAGGGCTGGGGCAGGTGTTCCGCGTCCGGCGGGAGGTCGATGGCGTCCGATTGCTCCCAGTGCGGGACCGACCCCC
>OGKX01000838.1_pt1 | contig 15388 bp, 16 predicted proteins | sample 1572541 | NCBI WGS metagenome assembly OGKX01 (sample SAMEA2581982, study PRJEB24529) | metagenome | biome: Human gut stool | place: China | collected 2011
TATCCACTGGGATTTGGTGCTGATTATGACACCGGAATACGGCGGCGGTGAAATCTGGTTCGATGATGTGCTCATCCGCAAAGACGGCCGTTTCGTACTACCTGAACTGGAATGCCTGAATCCTGAAAATCTGATGTAATTTTGTTTCAGCAGGAAACATAATATAATAGTAGAAACAGCCTTTTTCTGTTTGAGAAAGGCTGTTTTTTTCGCATATTTTTGAAGAAAATAAAAAAATTTGGGGCAAATTCTGCTCTTTCAAAATCCCCATGTTGTCGTTTCCGACTCTCCCAGTCCGCACCGGACTGGCGAAAAGGTTTCCAAAGGGAAAATCTTTCCCTTTGGTCGCCTGTGGGGGTTTGGGGACCATGCGAAAGGTCCCCAAGTTTTGGGTACTTTTGCGCCAAAAGTACCTCTCCGAAGGACATTAACCCTTAGACATCCGTTTTCTGCGCCTTTCGCCCCTCTTAACAACAAAAAAGGACTGTCCCAAGACATAGACACTCCTTTTTCTTACTTCTTCTGTTCTTTTTCGTCACTCAATCCCAGAATATAATCGGTACTCACCTGATAATATTCTGCCAGACGAATCAACGCCCACACAGGAATTTCATAAATCCCCTTTTCATATCTTCTGTAAACTTCCCGTTTGCAGTTCAGCACATCGGCAATCTCCTGCTGGGTTTTGTCGGCGTCGATGCGCAAATCTTCCAGTCTTGAAAAGTACATATCCATCACCACTTCTATGCTACTATTTTGTTGCATGCCAAATGGAAATATGCTACAATATTGTGGCATAGAAAGAAGGGATTTTATGGTTCTTTATGAAGAATTGCTTTTACATCTCTTGCAATCACAGCCCCGCATGGAAATCACCTTTCCCGATTTAGACATTTCTCCCAATGTATACATAGAAAGCAGATGCTATCAGGCTTTGCAGAAAATCCGTGACATCCTTCGGGATGACAGCCTCACAGACGATGCCTGTTTTTCCAAAATCGAAGCCATTGTCTGCCTGCTGGAAGAAATGGGCATTGATACGGGAAATCGCCACGACTTTGGCTGATTCTCATAATATTTCTCCTTTTGCCTGTATATCCGTTGACAGAAAAGCCCAAAATATAGTAAAATGCAAGGGACAACAGCAATGAAAAGGAGAGTAGGCGGCACACAATGCCACAGAGAGCCCCCGCAAGCTGAAAAGGGGCGCAGGAATGACGCTGAACATGGCCTTGGAGCTTCGCACCGACTGCTTTTTGCATAGGCTGCGACGGGTTGCGCCCGTTACTGCGTGAGGGTATTTTTGTACCTGCTGAGGTCTTTTTTGTGAAAAAAAGATAAACTAAGGTGGTAACACGGTCACTTCCGTCCTTTGCAGAAAGGGCGGTTTTTTTATTGTGTGCCATCTTCCATTTTTGTAGAAAACCATTGAAAAGGAGAGATATTTGTGGCAAAAGAAAAATTTTATATCACCACACCCATTTACTACCCCAGTGATAAGCTGCATATCGGTCATTCCTACTGTACCGTTGCAACAGACACCATGGCACGTTACAAAAGACTGCGTGGTTACGATGTTATGTTCCTGACAGGTACTGACGAACACGGTCAGAAAATCGAACGTATCGCCAACGGTCAGGGCATGACACCCAAGGAATACACCGACAAAATCGTCAAAGGCATCAAGGAACTGTGGAGCACACTCTGCATCTCCTATGATAAATTTATCCGTACCACAGACGATTACCATGTAAAAACCGTTCAGAAAATCTTCAAACAGCTCTACGATCAGGGCGACATCTACAAAAGCTCCTATGAAGGCTGGTACTGCACACCTTGCGAATCCTTCTTCACAGAACATCAGCTGGTAGACGGCAAATGCCCCGACTGCGGTCGTGACGTGGAACTCTTGAAAGAAGAAAGCTATTTCTTCCGTCTTTCCAAATATCAGGACAGAATCATCAAATACATGGAAGAAAACCCTGAATTCCTGCAGCCCAACACACGTCAGAACGAAATGATCAACAACTTCCTGAAACCCGGTCTGGAAGATCTGGCTGTTTCCCGTACCTCCTTCAAATGGGGCGTACCTGTTGAATTTGACCCCGGCCATATCGTATACGTTTGGGTAGACGCCCTGTCCAACTATATCACTGCTCTGGGTTATGGCACAGAAGACGACAGCCTGTTTAAGAAATTCTGGCCTGCTGACGTACACGTTGTAGGTAAGGAAATCGTACGTTTCCACGCTATTATCTGGCCTGCAATGCTGATGGCTCTGAACCTGCCTCTGCCCAAACAGATCTTTGGTCACGGCTGGCTGGTTATCAACGGCGGCAAAATGTCCAAATCCGTTGGTAACGTTGTAGACCCTAACGTACTGGTTGACAAATACGGCGTAGACGCTATCCGTTACTTCCTGCTGCGCGAAATCGCATTCGGTCAGGACGGCAACTTCAACAACGAAGCACTGATTCAGCGTATCAACTCCGACCTGGCAAACGACCTGGGCAACCTGGTTTCCAGAACCGTTGGTATGATCGACAAATATTTCGGCGGCACACTGCCCGCAGAACGCACCGCAACCGCTTTTGACGAAGACCTGAAAGCTGTTGCTCTGTCCACCACAGAAAAAGTGGAAAACGCTATGGAAAAAATGTTCTTCAGCGACGCTCTGGTGGAAATCTGGAATCTGGTTCGCCGTACAAACAAATATATCGACGAAACACAGCCTTGGATTCTGTGCAAGGACGAAGACAAGAAAGCGGAACTGGCAAACGCTCTGTACAACGTTGCAGAAAGCATCCGTATCATCTCCATCCTGATTCAGCCTTTCATGCCCAATACACCCGAAAAAATCTGGGCACAGTACAACATCACAGAAGGCGACGCAACTGCTTGGGACAGCACAAAAACATGGGGCGTACTGCCTGCTGAACTGAACGTACAGAAAGGCGAAACACTGTTCCCCAGAATCGACATGAAGAAAGAACTGGCAGAACTGGAAGCAGCCATCAAAGCTTCTCAGGCAACATCTGTTGCAAACCAGCAGAAAAAAGAAGAAAAGAAAGCTGAAGCAGAAAGCGAATACCCTGCGGAAATCACCATCGACGATTTCTGCAAAGTACAGCTGAAAGTAGGCGAAGTGCTGGAAAGCAAAGAAGTGGAAGGCTCCAAAAAACTGCTGCGCAACGTGGTAAAACTTGGTGACGAAGAAAGAGTGATCTTCTCCGGCATCAAAGACGCTTATGCCCCCGGCGAACTGGTAGGCAAACGTGTTGTGGTTGCTTATAACCTGAAACCCAGAAAAATGATGGGTGAAATGTCTTACGGAATGATTCTGTGTGCCGAAGACGGAGACGGCAAACTGAGCGTTCTGACAACAGACGACAAAGACTTTGCAAGCGGGAGCAGCATTAGCTGATGTATTTCGAATCTCACGCACATTATGACGATAAACGCTTTCGTGAGGACAGGGAGAAGCTCTTAGAGCTTCTCCCCTCTTGCGGTATTGACCATGTAGTCAACATCGGCTGCGACCTGAAAAGCTCCAAAGAGAGCATTCGTCTTGCTGAAAAATATGACTACATTTACGCATCCGTCGGCGTACACCCTCACGAAGTAAGCGAAATGACCTCCCAGACCATCGAAGAACTCCGCCGTCTTGCGGCCCACGAAAAGGTGGTTGCCATCGGCGAAATCGGTCTGGATTATTATTACGATTTCAGTCCCAGAGAATTGCAGCAGTTCTGGTTCCGCCAGCAGTTACGCCTTGCGGAATCTGTTAACAAACCTGTAATAATTCACTCCAGAGACGCTTCTCAGGAGACCTTTGACATCATCAAAAGCAGCCCTGTTCGTCGGGGTGTCATCCACTGTTACTCCGGTGCATGGCAAATGGCGAAAGACTATGTAGATATGGGCTTTTTCATCGGCGTTGGGGGGGTAGTGACCTTCTCAAACGCCAAAAAACTGGTGGAAGTGGTGGATAAAATCCCCATTGAAAAAATTCTCATCGAAACAGACAGCCCTTATCTGGCACCTAACCCCAACCGCGGCAAACGTAACGACTCCAGAAATTTACAATTTGTTGTCGAAAAGATTGCGGAAATTAAGAAATTGTCACCGGAAGATGTCGCAAAAATTACGTTTGATAACGCAAAATCGCTCTTTTTTTAAAAAAGGGTTGCATAAATGTTACAAATATGTTAATATAAGCAACGTAATAAAAATGAAGGTATATCGTTATGGTATATCTTTATTTTTTGCAGTTGTGAATTAAACGAAATTTATAGATAGAAGTGACGACTTCCATCCCTTACGACTGCGATACCGAATGACCCAAAAGGGGCTTCGGGAAAGGCATAAAATCTAATGTCTATCATCGAATACGAGAGGAACGCCAGGCGGCCTTGGAGAAAAGACGCAGAATTTTTTCCGAACCGTCAACCCAAATCCTTTTCGGCTCCCACTCATTTTTACCCACAAAAAAGAGTGGTACAGAAAAAAGGAACCAACGTTCAAGGAGGAAAACAATGAAAAAACATCTTAGAGTATTTGCTATCGTGGTATCTATTTTAGCAATCGGCTGCGGCACAGCGTCCGCTTATGACAAAAACACACAATCCGTATTACTGGATATGGACGGTGTACCCCGCATGGTGACAACAGATAAGACGACGGTCGGCGAACTGATGGACGACCTTGCGGAAAACGTGGAAACAGAATACATCGTAACAAACGCAGAAGAAAGCGATGTACTGGAAGACAACATGGAACTGACTCTCACATCCGTGACTGAAAAAACCGTTTCCACAACAAAAACAGTGCCCTACGAAACCGTAGAACGCACAAACAACAATCTGAAAAGCGGTGAATCCCGCGTGGTACAGGAAGGTGTCAACGGCACCGCAACTGTTATCAACAAAGAAATCTATCACGGCACAGAACTGGTAGAAACCGTTTTCGTAGAAGAAAAGGTTGTTACCGAACCCGTAGATAAAATCGTGGAAGTAGGCCCCGAAAATGTCATCAATGGTTACACCTACTCCAAAGCAATCAATGTAAAAGCAACAGCCTACACACCTTATGACGCAGGCTGCACCGGCGTTACAGCCACCGGTATGAAAGCCGGCAGAGGCGTAGTAGCCGTTGACCCTAAAGTAATCCCCCTGGGCTCCAAAGTATACGTGCCCGGTTACGGCGTAGCCATTGCCGCAGACACTGGCGGCGCCATCAAAGGCGGCAGACTGGATGTATGTGTGGACAGCGTTTCCGAAGCATACAGCTGGGGTGTTAGAAACGTAACCGTATACGTTCTGGAATAAGACCCGTTGAAATAGAATACAAAACATCATATACCACAAAAAATAGCAACAGCGTCCGAGAGATCGGGCGCTTTTCTTTTTGCCTTTCTCCTCCCCTCTAAAATCCCCTTCCCCAAGAAAAACAGCCTCTTTTTCCGCAAAAATCCCTTTCTCCACAGACTTTTGTATCTTGTATACATCTATTTTCCATTATAAGCCCCTCTCAGGCGTTTTTATCCCCTTCCACGAAACTTTCCCCACGAAAAAGCCAAAGACCTCTGAGAACCCCCTTTTTGGCGTTTTGCGAGCAAGGTATCTTTCTCAGGCTTTTTTACATAAAAAAGGAGAATGGGGTTAGGGGCTTCTTCATAAGAAAACAAAGAACGCTGGAATCAAAAGATTCCAGCGTTCTTATTTTTACTGAGATTTATCTGGCATGTTTTCTTCTGAAAACAGCCGTCGCAATTCCCCTTAAGAAATCAAGAAAAAAAACAACTATGTTTTCTTAAGGGAAATCTGCTTTCCCATGTTCCTTTTCGATTTTCTTATTTTGTACTATCTACGGTGATGGTCTTTGTAGCATCATCCCAGCCTACGGTAATGTCCATCAAACTGCACAGGTCACGCAGTTTGAAATATGTGCTGCCGTTGATGGTGTAAGCAGGCATTGCGTATTCCATCCATCCTCTGTATACAGGTGCAGCGGAAGGCAGTGCCTGTTTTGCGGTGCCATCCCCTGCTGCCAGTTCGCCGCCTACTGCCACGTAAGCTGTTCCGCCCTGCAAACTGATGGCTTTGGCGTTTGCATCCCAAGTCACATTAAAGCTCTCCGCTGTGCCGTTGACAGCTGCCGCTACGTCGCGGAGTTTGAAATATGTATTGCCGCCGATGGTGTAAGCGTCAAAAGCCATTTCCTTGCCATTTACCAGCACTTTCGCCGCACTGGGCACAGCTGTGGTATACTGGGGTTTTGTCAGGCTTGCTGCTGTCTGTCCATTGCCTTCCACCACCAGATATACTTCCGCGCCGCCTGCAATGGCAGGATACATGCCAAGGGCACGATAAATGCCGGGTTCTTTGATGGTATAAGTGGTGCCAACTTTTACAACAGCCTCTCCTTCGCTTTCAAAATAGAGAGCATCCCAACTTTCCTGTGTGTAACCATCAGGAAGCATGACTCCCTGTGCTGCCAATGCGTTTCCAGCACTGAGATACTTTGTCACTTCAAAAGTCTGAAGCTCGTCCACAGCAGTCACTTTCGCAGGCGCCTGACACACATAGGCTTCCTTTCCAGCCACAGTGGTCTTGCCAGTCACATTGGAAATGCTGAGCTGATCTTGAACCGCTTCTCCTTCCCTTCTGTCATAGCCGTTCACCTGCACGGTTTCTGCACCGAAAGCTGTCACAGGCAGTGCCATTGCCAATACCAAAGCCGCAGCCAGCCCCCTCATACTTCTTTTTTTTCATAAATACCCCCTCCTAATACATAAACATTTTTTTGTATCTCAGCAGATACAATCACATTATAACAAGGAAAGTGTTCCTCCACAAGAACATTTTCCCTCCCTATAAAAAAACATCGGCAGGCCATTAGGGGCATCTTCATAAGAAAACAAAAAAGCCGAAATCCTTATGATTATAGAGGATTCCAGCTTTTTTATTTTTATGAGATTTTATTTGATATGTTTTCTTCCAAAGACAGCCGTCGCATACCGATGTTTCTATCTTACAGTTCGATGATTTCCGCGTTTTCCACGGCTTCTTCCAGATATTTATCCAGGTCTGTCAGCTTCCGTTCAATACGTTCGATGACATTCAAACGAGGTTTGATCTGGGGGTGTTTTGCTACGAAAATGGTGCAGCAGTCTTCGTAAGGACGAATGGAAATGTCATAGGTGCCGATTTTGGTACCGATGTTGATGATTTCCTGTTTATCCATACCTGCCAGAGGACGCAGCACAGGCATGTTGCAGACCGCGTTGATGGCATAAATGCCCTGCATGGTCTGGCTGGCTACCTGACCCACGCTTTCGCCGGTAATCAGGCTCCATGCGCCGTCTTTTTCCGCGATTTTTTCCGCCGCACGCATCATCGCGCGTTTCAGGTGGATAGTCAGCTTATCATGAGGTACATTTTCCAACAAATACAGCTGCAAATCCGTGAAAGGTACCACATAAAGCTTGAATTCACCAGTAAAGTCCGCAATACGTTTTGCCAGGTCAATAACCTTCTGTTTTGCCCATTCACTTGTATACGGAGGGCTGTGGAAGTATACGCCTTCCACTTCCACACCACGTTTTGCCATCATCCATGTGGCAACGGGGCTGTCGATACCGCCGGAAAGCAGAGAAACGCCCTTGCCGGAACTGCCGTAAGGCAGACCGCCGTAAGTTTTGATGATTTTGGAATACATGTAAATGCGGTTACGCACTTCGATGTTCAGCACAACGTCAGGTGTTTTTACGTTTACAGTCATGTTGGGCATGTGGTCGAGGATGTATTCCCCTACATCTGCCGCAATCTGCATAGATGCCACGCCAAAGCCCTTATTGGAACGACGAGCGTTTACCTTAAATGTCATGGGCTTATCGCCATAGAGCTCCTGCATGTGGCGCAGAGCTTCTTCTTTGATGGCATCCATGGACATTTCCTGCAATCTGATACCGGGGCACAGTGCCACCAAACCGAAAATAGGCTCTACTCTGGGGATGACCAGATCATAGTCCATTTCGCCGCCGCGGTCTTCTACGATCAGACGACCGGGTTCTCTTACTACATAATAATTTCCCACAGGGTCCAGATTTCTGCGAATCGCCAGAATCAGACGATTGATGAAGATATACTGGTTATCGCCACGCATGGCAATTTCCCCGAATTTTACAAGCAATACTTTATCCGCCATACTTCCTCCTTATCTCTGTCGGTTGATTTTACGCAGGAAAGGTACGGTTTCTTCCAGCGCTTTCAGACATTCTTTGGCTTCTTCCACGGTGTTGTACCGGCAGAAGCTGAAACGTACCGCCCCTTCGATTTCTTCAAAAGGCATACCCATGGCTGTCAAAACAGGGCTGCCGATTTTCTTTCTGCTGTCGCAGGCAGAACCTGCGGATACGAAAATACCCTTGCTTTCCAGACTGTGCAGCAATACTTCACTGCGCAGGCCTTTGAAAGTCACATTCAGTACATAAGGGCTGGCTTCTTCCAGTCCATCCCCGTTGACCTGTGTGTCAGGCATTGCCAGAATGCCGTCCATAAGGGTTTTCTTTACTTCTTTCACATGTTCGATGCTTTCTTTCATGGAACGGAAGGCAACGTCTGCCGCTACCCCCAGACCAGCCACGCCAGCGCCGTTTTCTGTACCTGCGCGCTGACCTTTCTGCTGACCACCCCCCAGAATGAAGGGACGTACTTTCAGACCTTTGCGCATATAGAGCATGCCTACACCTTTGGGGCCATGGATTTTATGGCCGCTCATGGTCAGCAGGTCGATTTTCATTTTCTGTACGTCAATGGGGTATTTGCCGAAAGCCTGTACAGCGTCCACATGGTACAGGGTATTGGGATTTTTTTCTTTGATGAGTTTCCCAATGGCTGCCGCATCCTGAATAACACCTGTTTCGTTGTTCACCAGAATGGTGCTGACCAAAATGGTGTCCGGACGAATGGCGTTTGCCAGTTCTTCCAGAGAGATATGTCCCTTTTCGTCTACACCCAGCCATGTGACTTCATAGCCTTTTTCTTCCAGATGTTTCATGGGATTTTTTACAGCAGGATGTTCAATGGCTGTGGTGATGAGGTGTTTGCCGTTTCTCGCATAGCCTTCCGCTGTGCCGTAGATGGCCCAGTTATCCCCTTCTGTGCCGCCGCTGGTGAAGAAGATTTCTTCTTCCTTGGCACGGATACCATTAGCAAGGATTTCCGCCGCTTTGCGGATTTCCTTTTCCACTTCCAGACCCATGACGCTGACGGAAGCAGGGTTCCCAAAGTTTTCACACAGCATATAGGTCATTTTTTCCGCCACTTCGGGCAGCGCTCTTGTGGTGGCGGCATTATCGAAATAAATCATTTCTGTTTCCTCCTTAGCCCAATTCATATAACAACAAGGCAACGGTGGTCATGCCCGCCGTTTCCGTCCGTAAGATTCGTTTGCCCAGTGTCACCGGCAGAATGCCTGCTTCCTGTGCCAACTGGATTTCCTCCGGCGCAAAACCGCCTTCGGGCCCAATGAAAACCCCTACGGTCTTACCTGAAAAGCCCTGCACAAACTGGCGGATGCCTCTTTCTTCCTCTTTTTCATAAGGAATCAGTGCCCCATCCAGTTTTGCCGCTTCCGCCACAGCCTCCTTGAAGGTCAGCACGCTTTCTCCCATCTGGGGGATGATGCCACGTCCGCTCTGTTTTGCAGCTGCTTCAGCGATCTTCTGCCAGCGTTCCAGCTTTTTGCCTTCTTTTTTGTCCAGCTTCACAATGGCTCTTTCCGTGGAAACGGGCACAATTCGCTCAATACCCAGTTCCACGCATTTCTGGATGATCCATTCCATTTTGTCCGCTTTGGGCAATCCCTGATAAAGGGTGATCTTCGTTTCCGGCTCCACATCGCAAGGAGCGGAAGAAAGGACTTCTGTCACCACACCCCGTTCCAGAGAAAGGATGCGGCACTGATAGTCCGTTCCTTCCCCGTCACATACGGTGATTTCTTCCCCTTCTCTTGCCCGGAGCACTGTTTTAATATGCTTTTCGTTTTCCCCTGTCAGGGTGATTTTCTTCCCCACAATATCCTGTGGTGTCACAAAAAATTTCGGCATGGCTTATCCCTCATAACGGGTAGCAATGGCAACCCAGCTTGTTTTTTCTTTGATGTCCAGCACAGCAAAACCTGCGGCTTTCAGGGCTTCCAGCACATCTTCCTTCCGTTCGGTGATGATGCCGCTGCACAGGAAAATACCGCCGTCTTTGATGTAATCAGGTACCTGTTTTGTCAAAGCGATGATAACGTCTGCCACAATGTTGGCAGCTACCAGATCGTATTTCTTGCCGCTGTAAGACGCCTGCAATTCCGCATCTTCCAGAATATTGCCTGCTTTTACATGGTAACGGCTCCGGTCGATGTCGTTTCTATCGCTGTTTTCATAAGCAATCTGGATAGCATTGGGGTCAATATCCACCGCGTCGGCTTCCTTTGCGTCCAGCAGCAAAGAAGCGATGGACAGGATACCGCTGCCGCAGCCAATATCCAGCACCATATCGTCTTTCTTCACATATTTTTCGATGAGTTCCATGCACAGCTGTGTGGTTTCGTGGGTGCCTGTACCGAAAATATGACCGGGGTCAATTTTCAGGATAATTTTATCTGTCTGGGCAGGCAGTTCTTCCCAAGAAGGCTTAATCATGATCTTATCACCTACGGGGAAGGGTTTGAAATATTTCTTCCAGTTGTTTGCCCAGTCTTCTTCCGCTACGTTTTTCATAGTCACTTCCAGAGAGCCCAGATCCAGTTCTTTTTCTGTTTCTTTCACGCTCTGAAGTGCGCTTTTGATCTGGGACAGCTGTTCTCTGCCGTAGAGGTTGTCACGCAGGAAAAAGGTGATGCCTGTGGTCTGTTCCTGTTTTTCTTCCACCAGTTCATCGGCAACGTAGTCCCATTCTCTATTGGGATTTTCCAAAAATTCCGCAAAATCCGCTTCGTCGTGAATCATAAGCCCGTTCAGACCACACTGGTACAGCACGCCTTCCACCGGCTCCAGCCCCATCTGGGATGTGGCTACAAATACTTCGATCCATTCCATGTTCTTCTGCCTCCTTATTGTCCGTTCCACTACGAAAAAAATCCGACACGTTGTGTCGGCTTTTTCTGCCTCACCTCCGCCAGAAAAGGCGGCAGAAGCCGTTGTTTCTTATTTTTCATACATGCGGCAAACTTCCCGGTAGCTTTCCGGTGTGCCGATGTCATAACATTCTCCGGAGAATGTGTAGGCGTACACGTCTTTGCGTTTGTACAGCCATGCGGGGAAGTTCCCCGGTGCGTCGGGATTGTTGCCCCCATCCAGATATTCCCGGAACATGGGCACTGTTTCCCGTTTGTAAAGGTATGTGGCAAATACCGCTGTGTCGGACTTAGGTTCTTTTGGTTTTTCCTCAATATCCAGCACCTTGCCGTTTTCATCCAGCAGCGCCACGCCGAACTGGGACAATTCCTTTTTGTTAGGCCATTTCTTGACGCAAACGCAGTCATGGTCTTTTTCCCGGTAATAATCCACATAATCCCGCAGGGAATAAGTAAAGAAGTTATCTCCGGCAATGACCAGCAGTTCGTCGTCGATTTTCTTCTCTGCGATAACAAAGCCGATGTCACCCACAGCGCCTTTTTTGTTTTCGTCGCTGGTGGTACCATCATCCAGCACAGAAATGGGAGTTTTCCCCGGTGCTGTCTTTGCCCAGTCTGTGAAATGCTGTGCGAAACGTCTGTTTGTCACCACATAGATTTCATCAATCTCAGAAATGGTGTTCAGTTCGTCTACGATATAATCAATGATTGGTTTTTTGTTGATTGGAAGCAATGCCTTTGGCGTATTGATGGTCAAAGGATATAATCTGGTGGCATAGCCTGCCGCCAATATAATTGCTTTCATGAAATCACTCCTCTTTCCTCATCAGAAGTGTCCTGCTTCGCCAAACAGACTGTCACATACAGCCTGCATGTTCTTGGGCAAAGGCGCTGTCATCTGTTTTCCGTACAAATAGGACAGGAAACCTTCTTTTTCCTTCCAGACGATCTTCCGGGCATGCAGACATTGATTGGAAATGGCAAATTCCGCCCGCACACGACGGTTTGCTTCGGCATCGCCATACTTCCTGTCACCCAAAACGGGATGGCCCATGGCCTGCATGTGGGCACGAATTTGATGGGTCTTTCCGGTGATGAGCTGCAATTCCAGCAAAGTATAGTCCTTTGTGTGGGCAATGGGGCGGTACTTTGTCAGGGCACGGCGGTATCCCGCTTTTTCCTGATGGCTTGTCCGCACCTGATTGCGCTCCTCATCCTTGGAAAGATACAGGTCGATTTCTCCCGCTTCTTCCACTACGCCTTTTACCAATGTAACATAATATTTATCCATACGCCGGCTGCGAATGGCTTCATTGACTGCCTGCACAGCGCGGAGGGTTTTCCCTGCCACCACAATGCCGCTGGTGTTTCTGTCCAGACGGTTGCAGACTGCCGGTGTGAATGCGCTTTCCGCAGAAGGCGTGTATTGTCCTTTTTCGTAGAGGTAATACAAAATCTGGTCTGTGAGGGTGTCCCGATCCTCTGCTTTTTCCGGATGGGTCAGAAGCCCGGCGGGCTTATTCACCACCAGAATGTCGTCATCTTCGTAAACAATGCCGAAGTGACGCTCTGCCACAGGAACAGTCTTTTCCTCCATAAATCCTGCCATGGTTTCCTCCGCCAGATACAGCTGGAGGGTATCCCCCTCCAGCAGCATCTCGCTGCCCTCTGCCTTGCCTTTGTTGAGCTTGATGCGTTTTTTCCGCAGCATTTTGTAGACAAAGCTTTTGGGCGCTTTGTTGAAGTATTTCAGCAGGTATTTATCCAGTCTTTGGTTTTCCTCATTTTTGGTGATCTTGATCTCTTTCAATTCTCCCAAACTCCTTTGAGAAATCCTCTCCAGCTCGCTTTTAGCTGTGAATCCAAGCCAGATATGCGCTGATGAAGTTGTCGATGTCGCCGTCCATCACTGCCCCTACATTACCGGTTTCTTCGCCGGTACGATGGTCTTTAACCATAGTATAAGGCATGAATACATAGGAACGGATCTGGCTGCCCCAGCCGATTTCTTTTACATCGCCGCGGATTTCTGCCAGTTTCTGCATCTGTTCTTCGATTTTCAGTGCCAGCAGTTTACTCTTCAGCATCTTGAAAGCACGTTCTTTGTTGGCGAACTGGCTTCTTTCATCCTGACACTGTACCACAACCCCTGTGGGGAAGTGAGTGATACGGATGGCGGAAGATGTTTTGTTGACATGCTGACCGCCGGCGCCGCTGGCACGATATGTGTCAATACGGATGTCGTCAGCCTTGACTTCGATCTCATTGTCGTTTTCGATTTCCGGCATAACATCGCAGGAAGCGAAAGACGTATGACGTCTGCCGGAGCTGTCGAAAGGAGATACACGCACCAGACGATGGATGCCTTTTTCGGACTTCAGATAGCCGTAAGCGTTTTCGCCGTTAACCTGAATGGTAACGGATTTCAGACCTGCTTCGTCGCCATCCAGCATATCCAGAATTTCCACCTCAAAGCCTGCTTTCGCAGCCCATTTGGTGTACATACGGAACAGCATGTTAGTCCAGTCGCAGGCTTCTGTGCCGCCGGTACCAGCGTGAAGGGTAACGATGGCGTTGTTGCGGTCGTATTCCCCGTCCAGCATGGTGGCTACGTGAAGCTGTTCGTATTCCTCCAGGAAGGAATCGTTCATTTCTTTGACTTCCTCGTAGATGCTTTCGTCTTCTTCTTCGATGCCCATTTCAATGAGCGTGAGGATATCCTCGTATTTGGTCACAAGACCTTCATAAGTTTCCACCTTGTTTTTCAGCCCTTTGAGCTGCTGCAAGGTTTTCTGGCTTTTCTGCATATCGTTCCAGAAATCAGGATCGGCAGAAAGTTCTTCCAGTTCGGCTATTTTCTCTTTGGCGCCAGCGACGTCAAAGTGAAGCCCCCATTTCCTGTAATTTTTCGTCGTAAGCGGAAAGGCCCAGACGGATCTGTTCTAATTCGAACATGCAAAAATCAACTCCTTTAAAAATAAGATTTTTTTGGTTGTTTTTTATTTATGATAAACGTAACGAATATCCGTAAGTGTTTTGCCGTCTATTTCGCATAGACAGGCATCTTCTATGGGCACAAAGCCCAGTTTTTCATAAAAGGCTCTTGCCCTCATATTCTCCCGCAGAACCCAAAGGTAAACCCCTTCGTAATTCTCCAGAAGTTCACCCCTGACGTTTTCCAGCAGTTCTCTGCCATATCCTTTGTCATAATATTCCGGCAAAAGATAAAGAGAAGCCACTTCGCCAAAGGCGCTGTAATCGCCGCCGCTGCTCACAAGGGTTCCTCCCACAGGCAGTTCTGTCCGGGCAGCACCATAAGCCACTGCCCCAACGGCTGTTTCTTTATCAAAAATCAGTTTGGCAGACAAGCTGCCTTCTGTCAATGCTTTTTCAAAAAAGGTTACCCAATGATCTTCGGACAATCCATCCAAAAACCCATCAGGCACATCTCCCCGAAAAGCCACTTTCCAGCTTTCGGCGTAAATACGGCTCATGACAAGGGCATCTGCCGTCGCTGCCTGCCGCAAAGTGCCGGCTTTTCGAAAACGGATATAATTGCCGGAAAAAGAAGGCTCAAATTCCTCCGCGCCCACTGCCCAATGGGGCACGTTATATTCCGCATACATGGAGGGATGGTGGAGCAGAAAAGCAACTGCCTTTCCCCCTTCTGTTTCACAGCCGTAGACAGGCACCAAATGTCCCCCTTTTCCGTAAAAACTTCCGTCCGGTTTCTGCTGACCAAAACGGAAATAAGGCGTTACAGAAACAATGCAGACAAAGCCCTTTTCCAAGTCTTTTTGGAGGTCAGCAAGGGTCTTGCCCCTCTTCGCCTCTCCAAAAACGCCATAGTTCCCAGCCATTTCTGCCAGTTTTCCATGAATCCAGCCGACACCTTCTTTATAAGCCCCTGCCGCCAGACCTTTGGAAATCATCTTTCCCTGTCCGCCGCAGGCGCAGCCAAAGCCTTCCAGCACCATCCTGAGGGAAGCGATGCCGCAGCCTCTGCCGCTCCAGTTTTCCGCCTCGGCAAGGGAGGGAAACCTCTCCGCCTGCCAGTTTTCAGCGGTCATTCTTTGGGTATAAAAAGGCAATTCTGCCAGCTGTATCCATTTTCTCATGGTTTCACCTGCTTTTTAAGCGTTTCTGCCGCAGCACTGTTTGTATTTCTTGCCGCTGCCGCAAGGGCAGGGATCGTTTCTGCCAACTTTATCTTCGGCACGTTTCTTGGGCTGTTTTACAGCGGAATCATCCTTGTTGG
>OGKX01000856.1_pt1 | contig 15199 bp, 8 predicted proteins | sample 1572541 | NCBI WGS metagenome assembly OGKX01 (sample SAMEA2581982, study PRJEB24529) | metagenome | biome: Human gut stool | place: China | collected 2011
TTCCGAAGAACCGATATACTCATATTGCAGACACAGACGGTATTGCTGGTTTTCCCTAGGTTGCCGAATTGATCCTTGACCGTGATATTCCGTAAATTGACGGATGTAGAGTCAAGGTGGACGGAATCGGAGAAGGTATAATACGTATCCAAGAAATCAACGCCTACCCCTCCATCCATGACATAGGCATCTCCCTCGACATTCAGCTCCTTAAAGGGGCCGTGCAAATGTATACTTCCGAATCCCCGGCCTTGCAAGTTCTTTACGACCGTATCGACAAAGGGCTGCAAGAAAGCTAGATTGATATCATTGGCATCGAAATATAAGGATAGCCCCGCATTGGGTCCGACCGGGAATACATAGCCGTTTACATCCGTCCAAGTGCTGTCGTTCTTGTAGATGCTTCCCAGCATAAGGATACCTTTCTGTGCGTTGTCCCATTCGCTGAAGAGATTGAGGCGACCCAAGGGGGTTTGGTTGAATGAGAAATTCTTTACTTCCAGATCCGTGTTTAGCATACGGCTATTGAATAAATCATTCACGTAGAACTTACCGGTAGCCTCACCTCCGAATTGCAAGACTGGGATATTCAATACGTCGAAGACATAACTCAGCTCTATTTGCTTCAAGTCTACCAATAAAGTATCTGCCGGATCTTTTGAGATCGTCCCTTCCATAGATAAATACTGGGTCTCATGATCTACCCGGAAATGCTCAATACCGATCTTGCCCTCACGAATCGTTATATTCGCCGGATTGATGGTCCAGAGCGTGTCTTTAATAATGAGGGGGCTTTTATTCAACGTGACTTCCGTACGTAACTTGGCCGGCCCTTTCTCGCTTTCCTCTTCGACAAAAAGGGTAGAGGCGGAGATGTCGGCCTTAAATAACCGCTCTTTATTATTCGCCCAGCCAATCAGGGTGTTCACCAGATTATCTTTAGCGTCTGCTTTGATATCAAGGTAGTTACGCAGTCCCTTGTCGTTATAATTAATCGTTTTTAATTGGAGGTTTACCTTATCGTTCGGATTGTCGCAGACCAAGTAACCGGATTCGAACATGGATTTCCCGAGATTGAACTTCGGAAGCCACGCCTCGATACGGAACTTATTATAAATATTATTATAATGTCCCGTGATCCGTCCGGGTTGCACCATCGTGAACGGTAGTTTTAATGTCGTAGAAAGCGCTTCCGTATTCTCGATCGTTAATAGGAGGGCGAAGTTATTCTCTTTCACGATTTGTTTTTTCTGGGTCGTGTTGATCAAGGCTGGCACATATCCCTTGAACGTATTCATAAGGCTGGGGATTAGCGTGTTGAATGAGTAAGACCCGGTGACCTCTCCATTCAAGATATCGGACGTTATGGTTAATTGCCGGTCGAGACTATGCCCCGAGGCAACTACTTCGAATTTCTTAAGGAAGAAGCTGCTGGGAGTGGTCTCGAAAGAAAGACTGTCCAACGTGATGCTACCTTCCAGATTATCGATATTATCTCCGGTGAAATCCGCATTTAAAGCCAAGGAGATATTCGGCGCCTCATATTTGTCTGTCAGGTTCAATCGGTCCGGCCGGAAATGATCGAGGCGGGCGGTGAAATTAAACAAAGAGTTTTGCCCTTGGTGCTGGGAGATGCCTTGGGCGTGTAACTCGCCATTGGGATCGTTTACATGGATAGTCCCATCGAAACTACTCTTCCTGAAATTACCGGAAAGATTTATATCCTTGTATTTATAAGCTTTATAATCGAACTCCTTGACTTGTGCTTGGATATTTCCGGAGAAATTTCCGCCAACAGGTCTACGGGTATCGATATTGATGTCGAAGCGAGCCTCCCCGAAAGGATTATTCTCACCAAATAACTCATGGAGCCGCAAGTTGCTGGAGGCGATGCGTCCCCGTAGGTAAGCGGCTATATTCTTATCCTTGTTGCTACCGAATATCAAGTCTGTCTGTATGGAGCCGATGGAAGACGATAATTTTCCGAAAGCGACTAGGTTATCAAAAAAGCCTGATATCTCGCCCGTGAAATTGATCGTCCCCAATTTGACGACCGGGGCCGGGAGACTCTTCGGACGCTCATTGAAGTTATTGGCCAGACTGGAGATGCCGTCTGTCGTGATATACATCTTATTCACCTTCCCTAAAAGATACGTTTCCTCAGGATGGGTGATGTTTTTCAGTTCCATCTGGCCGATAAACAGCATCTTATCGCTATACTTCAAGGTGAGGCGCTTCAAGTTAAAATTATTGATGTAGCCGTTTGCCTCGGCCGATAACTCAATCGTGTCGGCGAAGTTCTTGAACGCCGGGACGAAAGGGGATAAGTCTTTCAGGCAGATTTGCGAAGGTGTTATATTCAAATCGATCGGAGCGTTGTTCAAGAGAGCGGGAAGGCTATCGATCTCGCTTAAATCGATCCGGGCACGCCCGATCTTCAAGTCTGTCTGCGGCAAGCGTACCTCGAAGTCCTGCACGAAAGCGCTATCCCGGTTCCCGACCACGTTCAGCGATAACTTATTCAAGGAGAAACCGGATGCCTCATCGAAACTCATCTTCTTGATATGGGCGTTCACGCTGTCCTTGTTAAAAGCCTTGAGGGATATCTTGGCACTCAGGTTCTTGATATCGATATGCTTGGCGTTGAACTTTCCCGGGGTCTCTTTCTCGCTATCCACGTTATAGCTGAAATTACCTCTTCGGATCATGATGGAGTTGAAACGGAGATCGATATTCTTCTCTTTCTTTATCGAATCCTTGCTGGCGAAAGCGTCGATGACGAATTGCAGGTTCAAGGGGCTTTCGGGCGTATGTTTTCGTAGGTTGAAGGAGAAACCGAACAAACGTACCGTCGTGAAGACGAACTTCCCTTCCAGTAACGGCATGATCTCGAATCCCGCCGCCACATGGTTCGCCTCGAACATGACTTTCCCGTCTTGGTCTTCCAGATAAAGCCCTTCCAGTACTAGGCGATTGAACCATTCGATATCCACGTTACCGATCTTTACGGGCACACCGAGGTGGCCGGATAACTGGGTCGTGGCTACTTCTGATACTTTGTTTTGAATATAAGGAATTCTCAGTAAGATGCCCGGCAACGCATAGAATATCCAGAATAATGTAAGCAGGGTAATGATTATGTATTTAAGTCCTCTGATATCTTTTCTATTTATTTAGCGCAAATCTACAACAATATCGCGATAGATTTCGTTAATTCGCGGAAAAAAGAATGAAGATATGAGTATAACGATATTAGGAATCGAGTCTTCTTGCGATGACACTTCCTCTTCGGTGATCCGTGACGGCGTGATGCTGTCCAACGTAATAGCCAGTCAAGCCGTTCATGAGGCCTATGGCGGGGTTGTCCCCGAGTTGGCTTCCCGTGCCCATCAGCAGAATATTATTCCGGTAGTAGCCGAGGCCATCAAGCGTGCCGGCATTGATAAGTCCGAGTTGAGTGCCGTGGCGTTTACTCGTGGACCGGGTTTGATGGGTTCTTTATTGGTCGGGACCTCGTTCACCAAGGGTTTGGCCGCTTCCTTGGATATCCCGATGATCGAGGTCAATCACTTACAGGCTCACGTGTTGGCTCATTTTATCAAGGAGACTCCGGACGATGACCATGCTCCCTCGTTTCCTTTCCTTTGCTTGTTGGTTTCGGGCGGTAACTCGCAAATCATAAAGGTGAACGCTTATAATGATATGGAGGTGATCGGCCAGACGATCGACGACGCCGCAGGCGAAGCGTTCGACAAATGCGCCAAAGTCATGGGCCTGCCCTACCCCGGCGGCCCCAGCGTGGCCAACGCCGCCAAGACCGGCGACCCCAAAGCCTACCGCCTGCCGGTGCCCCATGTGGACGGCAAGTACAACGTCAGCTTCTCCGGCCTGAAGACCGCCGTGCTGAACGAGGTGAACAAGGCCCAGATGAAGGGCGAGGAAGTCAACGTGCCCGACCTTGCCGCCAGCTTTCAGGAGCGCATCGCAGGCATCCTGGCCGAAAAACTGCTCCTGGCCGCAGCCGACACCGGAGCGAAGCAGGTCTGCCTGGCGGGCGGCGTCGCAGCCAATGGCCGGCTGCGCCAGCTCGTCAACGACGGCGCACAGAAGCTGGGTGCCAAAGTCTACCTGCCGGAGCTCAAGTTCTGCGGCGACAACGGCGCAATGATCGCCGCCCAGGGCTACTACCAGTACATCGCCGGGCACACCGCCGGGCTGGAGCTCAACGGCCTGCCCACCCTGCCCATCGACTACGAATAATATCGTTCAAAAACGAAAAGAGAGGCGTTTCCGTCTGTGCTGTACCCAGACGAAGATGCCTCTCGTTTGTTGCATAGCGCGGAATCGCGGGGGCGTAACTCGACCGCCTGCAAAAGCCCAAAAACGGTGCAGGCGAAGCAATGCAACCCCCAAAATCGGCTTCAGTAAAAAAGAAAAGCACCGTACTTCCTACGAAGTACAGTGCTTTTTTGGTGGAGAATAGCGGGATCGAACCGCTGACCTCTTGCATGCCATGCAAGCGCTCTCCCGAACCACCTTGAAACGCACCCCCAGAAAAGCGTGTGCGAATGGGTGCGATTTAGCGTTGATACGCCAAATTCGGTTGAAAAGTGATTTTCTGTCCAACAATCAGCATAGTAGCATGAGAACAATTTAGGTACAGAATTCATTTGGCTGTATTCTACAGTCGGATTTACCTGCTGTCAAGATGTTTCATGTCATTCATGCCGCTAAAGCGAGTCAATATCCTTCTATTTCAAATTACATAGCGCAATTCGACCCCAAAAATCGAAGTTGCGCTTTTTTCATTCCTCAATAATTTTTTCACCGGAGGTTTATACAATGTTTTTATCTCATTGTTGCTTTCAGCCCTTGACACAACCGTATGACCCTTGACTACTTTTACGGACAGGCCGGAGAACTATTTTCGTTCTTCCGCATTCCAAAGGCTCTTTTTCAGGAACAGCGGTTTCAAGATCTGTCAACCGATGCAAAAACTCTGTACGGCATCCTGCTTGACCGTATGAGCCTTTCTGTTAAAAATGAATGGTTTGACAAAAAAGGTCGAAGGTCGGCGACACCGTGGGCAGCAGTTCTTCCACCACCGAGACCATGTGCGTCATCTACGATTTGAGCTACCTCGAGATGACGCTGGACGTCGATGAGCTGGACATTCTCGACATTCAGGTGGGCCAGAAGGCCGAGATCACCGCCGACGCCATCAGCGACCGCACCTTTGAGGGCGTCGTCACCAGCATCTCCTCTGCAGGCACCACCAGCGGCGGCACCACCACTTACCCCGTCACCATCCGCATCGACGACACCGGCAGCCTCATGCCCGGCATGAATGCCACTGCCGCCCTTGACATTCCCCCTTGCCGGCGTTATGTTATTGTTAAGGCGACAGCCGGTTTCGCCGTCTTTCGCCTCATATTAAAATCGCTCTTGTTTTATAGCTGTCTGGACTTTACACAAAATTTGGGAAAGACCCATTTTTGTCTAACTTTTGGGGTTCATTTCAGTATCCGGAGTCTCTTTTTTGGCATTTTCTTCAATGTTTTTGCAATTGGAATCTATAGTTTCGATAGCTGTTTTCTTTCAACGGCATGGATAAGCTAGACCTTATTGCTTTGCAGAAACAGCGCATCACCCGAAATTTTAATTATTTTTCGCTCTGATTCTGATATACTATCGTTAAGACATCGATTTCGGAGGTCCACATGGATACAAGTATTTTCCGTTATGTGCTCGAGGTAGAAAAATACAGAAACATCACCCAGGCGGCGAAGCGACTGTTTATCTCGCAACCGGCACTGACCAAACAGCTGAATAAGCTTGAAAAAGAGTTGGGCTTTTCGCCTTTTGACCGCACGCACAGCCCAATCAGCGTTACACCACAGGGCGAAATTTTTCTCGATTTTGCTCGGCGCTATGTGCAGCTCGAAAGCGAGATGATGGATAGTCTTCGACAGTTTAATCAGATTCCAGCAGAGCCTGTACTGATTGCCACAACGCATCGTGGTGGCGCCTACGCTGCTGTTCAGGCAGCACCTTTCATGATGACACATCCAGAGATACATCTCAGTTACCTGAATCGCAACTCTCAGCAGTGCGAAGAAGAGCTGGAAAGCGAATCCATCGACTTAGCCATCTATACTGAACCTGTACACTCCGAAAACATCGAGTATATGCCAGTACAGGAGGATCCGCTCGTATTTGTCATTCCACAGGAATCACCGATTCTGGAGGACCTAGATATCTCCGATAATTCACTCGAGCATCCGGTTGAAATCGACATCAGCCGTTTCCGTAATCCGTCGCTCCGATATATTCTGGCGACGCCAGGTCAGGGGCTGTATGATGCCGAAAAATCTTTTTTCAGAAAATATCACATCACACCGATTCATCCGCAGCGCATTGATTATGTTGACACACGATATCTCGTTGCCTGCAGCGGCTGTGGCATCGCCCTGTTGCCGCACACGACGATTCGTAATTCATCTACTGGTCAAAACCCGGTCTATGGCACGATAAAAGGCGATACTCTGTATCGTTATGTCATCGTCGCCCGAAAGAAGGGCCGCAACCTATCCCCTTCTGCAGAAATCGTCTGGCGCTACATGATCAGCGCATCTGCTAAAAATCGATAACATTTTGGAATCAGGTTCATAACAGAAAAAGGAGAAGCATTCGTCATTCAATTTGCAGTACAGAGCGAGTGCTTCTTTTTCTGTTTTATGGCGCTATGTCCATTCCAAATGGTTATCGTCCCATAGAGGAATCGCCATCGTCACAATCTTGCACAATTACTCCCAATTTTGTACAATACATTTATCAAATTTGCCGGCAAATAAAAGTGCTTTAAAAATTCTGTATCACTTTTTGGGAGGATTTACTGTGAATAAGTTAAAAGAAACGAAGATCCTTGGGTTCCCTCTGTGGATGTACCTTATATTCAGTATACTGATGATGGTGATGGCAGCCAATGACTGGATGCTGACCAACATGGTCGGCGCACTCGCCTTCGCGATGATCATCGGCACACTGCTCGGCTGGGTCGGTGACCATATCCCGGTCTGGAAGACCTGGTTCGGCGGCGGCATGCTCTTCTCCTGCCTCGTAGCCGGCGCGATGAACACCTTCCACCTGATCGGTGAAGGCTCGATGGAAGCCCTGAATACCTTCAACGGCTCCACCGGTTTCCTCGATCTCTACATTCTCGTCCTGATCACCGGCTCTGTGCTCTCGGTTGATCGTAAGATGCTCATCAAATCCTTCGCCGGATTCGTTCCGACGATTCTTGCAGGTATTGCAGGTGCACTCGGCCTCGCTGGTCTCGTAGGTGCCATCACTGGCGTCGGCGCAATCGAGGCGATCGCCACCTATGCAATTCCAGTCATGGGCGGTGGCAATGGTGCCGGTATCACACCGATGAGCAAGATGTGGGCTGCTGCAACCGGCGGTGATGCCTCCTCCTGGTATGCATCTGCCTTTGCAATCATCAGCATTGGCAATCTCTGCGCCGTCTTCATGTCTGCACTGCTGAACAAGCTCGGCCAGATCAAGCCATCCATGACGGGTAATGGTCGTCTCATGGTCGGTGAAGAAAATGTCAGCACGAAGTCCAGTGACGTGAAGCTGACCGCAGCCGACTACGCAACCGGTCTCGCACTCGGTGTCGTATGCTTCAATGTAGCTAACCTCTACGCAAAGCACATCTCCATCATCAACCATGCAAACCTCGGCTTCAGTATTCATACCTTCGCTTTCATGGTCATCCTGATGGCGATTCTGAATATGACGAATATCCTGCCGGAAAACGTGAAGGCCGGCGCAAGGGGCATGCAGCAATTCTTCGTAAAGTATATGTCCTTCCCACTGATGATTACCGTTGGTATCGGTACGAACCTCACAGACTACGCGAAGGTCTTCACAAACCCAGCGTATATCGTCATCATCATGGCGACTGTCATCGGTGCGATGATCGGAACCTTCATCGTCGGTAAGCTGTTCCACTTCTATCCTGTAGAAGGAATGCTGACTGCCGGACTCTGTATGGCAAACGGCGGTGGTGCCGGCGACGTACAGTGTCTCGGCGCTGCACACCGCATGGAGCTGATGTCCTATGCTCAGATTTCTTCCAGAATCGGTGGTGCCATCATGCTCGTCATCGCAAGCTTCGTCTTCGGTAAATTCCTGTAATCCTGGAGGTACAGTATGGCAAATCAGAATCCTTTGGCTACGAATCTCACGCTTGAGCAGCAGAAAAATCTGTTCGGCAATGCTTACTTAAATATGCTCTGGCACTGTCCGACCGACCTGCGTTTCCACTACTGGGTGCATCTCCCAGACTACTACTACGACGAAGAGGAGCATGAGTACTCTCTCCTCGTCATCATCCATGGAACCGGCTGTGCAATCGAAGAGTACATCAAGCAGGCGAAGGAACTCGCCGACAAATATCATATGGCTGTGCTTGCGCCTATGTTCCCGGGTGGACTCATTCAGCGCGATGACTTCAACAGCTATAAGCTCCTCTCCTGCGACGGCATCCGCTATGATCTGATTCTCCTCGATATGATCGAGGATATGGCGAAGCGCTATCCAGGCGTTCACACAGATCAGTTTTTCATGTTCGGACACTCTGGTGGCGGGCAGTTCGTAAACCGCTTCCTGCTCGCTCACCCTGATCGTCTGAAGGCCTGCTCCATCGGTGCACCTGGCCGTCCGACCTTCCTGAATCCAGACGAGGACTACTTCTGGGGTATCCGTGATTTCAAGGATTACTTCGGTTATGATGTCGACCTCGAAGCCGTAAAGAAGGTACCCGTCCTCATCAGTGTCGGCGAGCTCGACAACAAGTTTATCGGCGACTCCCCGTATGGCGATAACCGCGTAGCCCGTATGAAGAGCCTGCAGAAAAATTTCCAGGAGCACGGCGTCCATACGGAGCTGACGATCCTTCCGGGCTTCGCCCATGAGGCTGGTGAAAAGGAACGAGTGCAGGCCGCGCAGAAATTCTTTATCCAGTATTTATAACTCAAACTACAGTTTTTTGAATTTCCTTTCTTTGTACCCTCTTTTTAAAAGAGGGTACATTGCGTATTTCTTGCTTTTCCTTCATACTTGCGTACTTTTAGCAGATTATGAAAGCAAGCAGAATTTCTATTCTACGGAATCAACTATTCTGCACTGGAAGCTGCCGTCCGGCGAATCCAACAGGATGTTGATTTCCTGATGAAGTATCTCCCCAAGGTGCCTGATGATGCCTATGTGAAAGTGGAGACCACGAAGATTCGAAATTTTAACTGTTGACTTTTCTCCTCAATTTCGATATGCTGTTCTTGCTTTATCCGTTTCATTTTTGCACTGTTAACGTTAAAGCAAAAGACCAGAGTTGTAAAGCCTTTTGGCTAAATAACTCTGGCCTTTTTGTTGGGCTTGTGCAACAGCCCCATGCAAATTAAAATAATAATTCCGCTATCTATGCGCAGAGCAACGCGGAGCGCATTTTTGATCGTTGTACGGTCGGATAAGCTGTGAAACCAACGCCGCCGTGCAGGGGGGCTGCGCGGCGGCATTGGTTATGAAAAGGAGAATAATATGAGGAAGCAGAAAAAGTCGGTTTAACCCATAGTTACCTGCACCGTTACCTCGGTCCCGGCGGCAGCCAGCGGCAGCACATTGCCGCAGATGGCCTTGCCGTCTACGGTAACCGCCTTGACGCCGTGCTGAACCCCGGCGGCGTTGTCCACCGTGATGCGATACTCTGCGCCACGGAAGCGGCGGGTGACCGTGTAGCCGGTCAGGGTGTGGGGGATGCAGGGGTCCACCCGCAGGCCGTCCAAGGTGGGCTGGATGCCCAGAATGTACTGACTGATGTTAAAGAAGGTCCATGCTGCCGTGCCGGTCAGCCAGCTGTTTTTGGCTTCGCCGAAGGTGGGGGCGTCCTTGCCTGCCACCATCTGGCTGTAAACGTAGGGTTCGGTGCGGTGGATCTCAGAGATGTCCTCGATGTAGGCGGGGCAGGTCTTGCGGTAGACCGCAAAGGCGCGGTCGCCGTGACCCAGCGTTGCCTCGGCGCAGCTGATCCACGGGTTGTTGTGGCAGAAGATACCGGCGTTCTCCTTGTATCCCGGAGGATAGCTGGAGATCTCGCCCAGATTCAGCTGATAGCCGGTGTAGGCGGGCTGCAGCAGCACCACACCGTATTTGGTGTCCAGCCGCTCCTCCACGCTGGCAAGCGCCTGCGCGGCCTGTCCGGTCTCCCTGCCGATGCCCGCCATGACGCACATGCCCTGCGGCTCGATAAAGATCTGACCCTCGGCGCACTCCTTGCTGCCGATGGGGTTGCCGAAAGCATCGTAGGCACGGCGGAACCACGCGCCATCCCAGCCTGCAGTCAGGACGGCCTGCTCCACCGCGTCAATGCTCTGGCGGGCGGCGGAAGCCTCGGTGTCAAGGCCCAGATGGTCGCACAGCTCGGCGTATTCGTGGCCGTACTTGACGAACATGCCCGCAATGAACACGCTCTCCGCCACAGGACCCTCGCTGGGCCCGGTGATCTGGAAACTCTCGCCCGGGTGCTCGGAGAAGCAGTTCAGGTTCAGGCAGTCGTTCCAGTCCGCACGCCCGATGAGCGGCAGACCGTGGGGACCCAGATGGGTGCAGGTAAAGTTGAAGCTGCGGCGCAGGTGCTCCATCAGGGGCTGCGCCTTGGCGGCATCGTTGTCAAAGGGAACCTGCTCCTCCAGAATGGACCAGTCGCCGGTCTCCCGCAGGTAGGCGGCGGTACCGGCAATGAGCCACAGCGGGTCATCGTTGAAGCCGGTGCCGATGTCCCGATTGCCCTTTTTGGTCAGGGGCTGGTACTGGTGGTAGGCGCTGCCGTCCTCGAACTGGGTGGCGGCGATATCCAGAATGCGCTCCCGGGCACGGGAGGGGATAATGTGCACAAAGCCCAAAAGATCCTGACAGCTGTCCCGGAAGCCCATGCCGCGTCCGGTGCCGCTTTCGTAATAGCTGGCAGAGCGGCTCATGTTAAAGGTGACCATGCACTGGTACTGATGCCAGATATTGACCATGCGGTTCAGCTTTTCCTCGCCGGATTCCAGATGGTAGGTGGACAGCAGCTCCTCCCAGTGGGTGCGCAGGGCGATGCGGGCGGCATCGATCTGTGCGTCGGTGGCGTAGCGCGCCATCATGGCGTGGGCGCGGGTCTTGTTGATGACACCCGGCGCGATGAACTTTTCCTGCTGCGGGTTTTCGATGTAGCCCAGACCGAACAGGATGCTGCGGCTTTCGCCGGGAGCAAGGCTCAGGTGGATGTGCAGCGCACCCACCGGTGCCCAGCCGTGAGCAATGCTGCCGGAACAGTGCCCGGCGCGGACGGCTTGCGGGTCTGCCGGGCCGCCGTATACCCCGCAGAAGGCATCCCGGGTGGTGTCGAAGCTGTCCACCGGGCAGTTTGCCCAGAAAACGGCGTAGTGGTTGCGGCGTTCGCGGTACTCGGTCTTGTGGTAGATGACGCTGCCTTCCACCTCCACCTCGCCAGTGGAGTAGTTGCGCTGGAAGTTGGAGCTGTCGTCCACGGCATCCCACAGGCAGAACTCTACATAGCTGAACAGGTCCAGCTCCTTGACGGCGGCGCTTTCGTTGCACACCGTCACCCGATCCAGCTCGCAGGCGTCGCCCTTGGGGACGAACAACTCCTGCCGGGCGGTCACACCGTCCTTTTTGCCCTCCACAACGGTGTAGCCCAGACCGTGGCGGCAGCTGTAACTGTCCAGCGGGGTCTTGGTGGGCTGCCAACCCGGGTTCCACACGGTGTCGCCGTCCTTGATGTAGATGCGGTGACCGTCCATGTCCAGCGGAGAGTTATTGTAGCGGTAGCGGGTCAGGCGGCGCATCCGGGCATCCCGGTAAAAGCTGTAACCGCCCGCCGTGTTGGAGACCAGACTGAAGAAGTCCTCGCTGCCAAGGTAGTTGATCCAGGGCAGGGGCGTCTGCGGGGTGGTGATGACGTATTCCTTGTTCCGGTCATCAAAATATCCGAACTTCATAATGCTTCCTCCTTAAAACTGCGCCTTGTAGGGTGGGCAGCACATCGATGGGCGAAAACGATTAAGGCACTGTGAAAGAAGCAATCTTATCACGTTAAGCATACCGTATCTCGCAAAAAAATGCAAGGGCTTTTTGCAAAAATCCGGGAAGATTTTTAAAAATAATCTGCGAAGTCCCGGTAGTTTTTGGCGTAATTTTGGGGCGTGCACACCGGCAGAGTACAGAACCAAAGCCCCGAAACCCCATTTTAAAAGTAATATATACATACGACCTTTTTCACCGAAAAACATAACGAAACTGCAACGAAATTTTTTCGGTTTTAATCGAAATGTAACGAAAGTAAATCGAGATGCACAATTTCTACAGGTCGCATTGGAACAAAATGCCGAAAGTGATGCAGTTAGACTAAAACTTTTACATTAGCGCTTGATTTTTGGTGCAGAATGCGCTATATTGAAGTTGCGAAAACGATTAAGTGACTTGCGAGAAACATCCCGCAGCTCCTTTCATCGGAAGGAGGCTACAAAATGCCATCCCTGAAGGATCTGGCAAAAGAGTGCGGCGTATCCGTCGCAACTGTCAGTAAAGCTTTGAACGACCAGCCGGACATTGCTCAGGCTACGCGGGAGCGGATCCACGCAGCGGCCCGCCGCATGGGCTACCTGCCCAATGCAGCGGCTCGGGCGCTGAAGACCAACCGCACCTACAACCTTGGCGTTCTGTTTGTGGATGAAAAACAGAGCGGCCTGACCCACGAGTACTTCTCCGCAGTGCTGGACAGCTTCAAGGTTGAAGCAGAAAAGCGCGGCTATGATATCACCTTTATCAACCACAACATCAGCGGCAGATCCATGAGCTATCTGGAGCATTGCCACTACCGGGGTGTGGACGGCGTGGTGATCGCCTGTGTGAACTTTTACGATCCGCAGGTGGTGGAGTTGGTCAACGGCGATGTGCCGGTGGTGACCATCGACCATGTGTTCAACAACCGGATGGCGATCCTTTCGGACAACGTGGTGGGCACAAAGGCCTTGGTGCAGCAGGCATGGGCCTGCGGACATCGGCTCATCGCCTTTATCCATGGCGAAAAGACCGCCGTTACCGAGAACCGTCTGGCGGGCTTCTATCAGGCCTGCGAGGAGCTGGGGTTGAAGGTGCCGGAGCAGTACGTCCGCTGCGGCGTGTACCACGACGTGGATCGCTGCGCTGAAGAGACCCGGGCGTTGCTGGCGCTGCCGCAGCGCCCCACCTGCATCATCTTCCCGGATGACTTTTCCGCACTGGGCGGCTACAACGCCCTGGCCGAGGCGGGCTTGAGCATCCCGGAGGATATCTCAGTGATGGGATACGATGGCATCTATCTCTCTCGGGTGGTCAAACCCTCGCTGGTGACCTACCAGCAGAACACCAAAGCCCTTGGCAGGCTGGCGGCGGATAAGCTGATCGAGCTGATCGAGCATCCGCGTGTGACCCTGCCGGAGCAGATTCGGGTGTCCGGCAAGCTGCTGGACGGCGGCTCCGTCCGCATCCTTTGACAAAGGCCCACAACTCCCAGCGCGGAGTTTTTTGAGAATGATTTTTATTTGATGGAAAACCATGAAGGAGGTTTACCCTTATGAAAAAGATCTCTCGTCGTAATTTCCTGCTCGCTTCCGGTGTCGTGACGATCGGTGCTGCTCTGGCAGCCTGCGGCGGCAGCTCTTCTACCAGTGCTGCTGCTTCCTCCGCTCCCGCATCCTCTGCAGCCGCTTCCGATGCGCCTGCTTCCGCAGAGGGCAAGGTGCTGAATATCTGGTGCTGGAACGATGAATTCCAGAGCCGCTTCAACGACTACTACCCCGAGGTCAAGGAGATCGCAGCCGACAAGTCTACCACCACCCTGAAGGACGGCACCCTTGTAAAGTGGACCATCAACGCCAACGAGAACAACAACTACCAGAACAAGCTGGACGAGGCGCTGCTGAATCAGGATTCCGCCGCCGATGACAGCAAGATCGATATCTTCCTGATCGAGGCTGACTACGCCCTGAAGTATGTGGACTCCGACTACGTTCTAGATGTCAAGAAGGATATCGGTCTGACCGACTCCGATCTGGCCGGGCAGTACCAGTACACCAAGGATATCGTTTCGGTGGACGGCAGCCAGCGCGGCACTACATGGCAGGCAACGCCGGGTCTGTTTGCATACCGCCGCAGTATTGCAAAGGCAGTGCTGGGCACCGACGACCCCACCGAGGTGCAGAGCTGCCTGTCCGACTGGGATAAGTTCAACGATGTAGCGGCCAAGGCTGCTGCCAAGGGCTACAAGATGCTGTCCGGCTTTGACGATGCTTATCGCACCTTCTCCAATAACGTGTCCGCACCTTGGGTCAGCGGCACTACCGTTACCGTCGATCCCAACCTGATGAAGTGGGTGGACCAGACCAAGGAGTATACAGACAAGGGCTACAACAACAAGTCCAGCCTGTGGGACAGCCAGTGGGCTTCCGATCAGGGCCCCACCGGTAAGGTGTTCGGCTTCTTCTACTCCACTTGGGGCATCAACTTCACCCTGCTGGGCAACTCTCTGGCAACGCCTACCTCCGAGGGTGGCAAGGAAGAGGTTGGAAACGGCATCTACGGCGACTACGCTGTGTGCGAAGGCCCTCAGCCCTACTACTGGGGCGGAACCTGGATCTGCGGCGCAGCCGGCAGCGACAACCTTGAGACCATCAAGGACGTCATGCTGAAACTGACCTGCGATGAAGCCATCATGAAGCAGATCACCATGGATACGCAGGACTACACCAACAACGAGAAGGCTATGAACGAGATTGCCAACAGCGATTTCAAGTCCGACTTCCTCGGTGGCCAGAACCACATCGCGCTGTTTGCAGAGGCTGCAGCCAAGATCGATATGTCCAACGCCGGCCCCTACGATCAGGGCCTGAACGAGAGCTTCCAGACCGCCTTCAAGGATTACTTCACCGGCAACGTGAAGGAGGATGCCGCCAAGGCAAACTTCGAGACCGCCATCAAGGAGAAGTACCCCGAGCTGACCGAGGTGGTCTGGCCCGCATAAGCGGTTTTACTCCGAACTGAAGTCAAAACCACCGGCTGAGCCGGTGGCTTGAGTAAGCCCTAGAAGGGCATAACA
>OGKX01000865.1_pt1 | contig 15048 bp, 7 predicted proteins | sample 1572541 | NCBI WGS metagenome assembly OGKX01 (sample SAMEA2581982, study PRJEB24529) | metagenome | biome: Human gut stool | place: China | collected 2011
TGTTTCAAAATCCTGAGCAAGTGCTATTAATAGCCTCGGTGATCCTGTTTTTTAGTATATTCGCAGGTAAGGCCGGTTATCGTTTCGGCTTACCCGCTTTGTTGTTGTTCCTTGGTGTGGGAATGTTGTTTGGCAGCGATGGTCTGGGCATCCAGTTCAGCGATCCGAATGTAGCCCAGTTTATCGGCATGTTGGCGTTGAGTATCATCTTGTTCTCGGGTGGTATGGACGCGAAAGTTGCGGAGGTCAAACCTATCGCCTCGCAAGGTGTGGTATTGGCTACGCTCGGGGTGTTGGCTACGACCTTTATCACGGGCGGGTTTATCTATTGGTTATTTGGTTTATTTGGCAAATATGTTACGTTGACTTTCCCGGAATCTTTATTGCTGGCGGCGGTCATGTCCTCTACGGACTCAGCCTCGGTTTTCTCCATCTTGCGCAGTAAAGGGGTTTATTTGAAAGAGCGTCTGCGTCCTACCTTGGAGCTGGAGAGTGGTAGTAATGACCCGATGGCTTATATGCTTACCTTGCTTCTGATCGCTTACATACAAAGCGGAGGTATGAATATTTGGGAGGCCGGGCTATCCTTGGTCATTCAATTATCGGTGGGAGCTATCGCCGGTTTCTTATTGGGGAGACTGGCTGTGTTGATTATCAATAAGATCGATATAGATAACGAGTCTTTGTATCCGATCCTTTTATTGGCTACGGCTTTCTTCACCTTCGCCGCTACGACCTTATGTAAGGGTAATGGCTATTTAGCGGTTTATATCGCTGGTTTGGTGGTTGGTAACGCTAAGATTGTTCACAAGAAAAGTATGGGGACGTTCTTTGACGGTTTCGCTTGGTTGTGGCAGATCGTGATGTTCCTTACGTTAGGCTTGCTAGTGAACCCGCATGAGTTATTACCGGTGACGGGTGTAGGTGTTATGGTGGGAGTCTTTATGATCTTGATCGCCCGTCCGATTAGCGTGTTCCTTTGCTTGATACCTTATAAGAATTTCTCCTTCAAAGGTAAACTGTATATCTCATGGGTGGGATTACGCGGGGCGGTTCCTATTATTTTCGCTACTTACCCGATGATCGCCGGGATCGAGCATGCCGGTATGTTCTTTAATATCGTATTTTTTATCACGATTCTTTCTTTGCTGATTCAAGGAACCACGGTTACCCAAGCCGCTAAATGGCTGGATATGGTGGATGAGCCGGAACGAAAGGATGAGTTTGGCATCGAGCTTCCCGAGGAGATCAAGAGCGCTATGAGCGAGATCGATATTACCCCGGCGGTATTATCCCATGGAAATAAATTGATGCAGCTGACTTTACCCGATCATACCTTGGCGGTAATGGTGAAACGGGAAGGCCGCTATTTCATCCCGAAAGGAAATACGGAATTAAAGGAGAACGACAAGTTGTTAATGATCTCCGATAATGACGAGGCGCTTTTGCAGGCGTATGATTCCTTGGGGGTGAAGGATTATACGATGAAGAAGAATTGAAATAATGTGCCAATGGGGGAATGTGCCAATATGCCAATGCAGATCTATTTGTGTAGAATAAGCATTGGCATATTGGTACATTATTTTTACCGTACCGGAAATTCAGTTATACGTAAAGTGGTACAGCCATAAGGGATTAACTCGATGCTTTCTTCGTCGCCCATATCATTGCCTTGCTGGGTAAAATACGAGATAGAACCAGAGGAACCTCTATATAAAGACCACCCATTAAGACGTTTGCCTTTCGCCTTGATTGTAATCGGGGCATTCTCTATGTTCCAAGGATAGTCGGTAGTCACTTTCGTTTTCTCTACGACAAAGTTGTCGTTGATTTGGTCTGGTTCCAAGGATTTATGTGTAAGCGCATAGTTCCAAGGAGAATCTGAAGTCACTTGATAATACCAGTTACCGTATTGAGCCGCCTTCTCTCCTTCAAATGTCTTCTTCTCCCATTTCTCGTTCATCTTCAAGGCATAAACCAATGGCCCCCGTTCGATTACCGCACTGCCTCCGTACCAACGGCTGGCCGCTACTTGCATTGGGAGTTCAACGGTTAGGACATCACCTTGTTTCCATTCCCGGTTGATACGGGCGATCTCCCCGGGATATGCATCCACGACGACATTCTCTCCGTTCAGTTTGATCACCGGCTGATTACACCATGCTGGGATGCGAATATGGAAAGGGAAGAAGGCTCTCTTTATTTTTTTATCCTCGAAAGCGAATTTAAAATGCAGAGTCTCGTCAAACGGATAAGCGGTCTCTTCCTCGATTTGCACGGTCACTCCGTTGGCTACCTTAGCTTTGACACTCGAAGGTGCGTATACAAGAGCGGCTATACCATTATCCGCCGTAGCGTACCAAAGGTTTTGAACTAATTTAGGCCAGCCTTGATGTAAGTTTGAGGTACAACAAGGATAACCCGTAAGTTCTCCGAATAAGATATCCGTATCATCGTGTGGCGTGGAGAAATTACGCCACTCACGAGTAACGGCTACTTGGTTGGTTTGCTGATAATATTGACGGGCAGAGTAATCATCTGTCACTTGAGTCGGCAATGCGTTGTAGGCCACTCGCTCCAGATAATCGGCCCATTGAACATCCCCTGTAATTTCCAGCATCTCTTCCAATGAGAACATCATCTCCACGGCGGTACATAATTCGGAACCGGTAGTCGGCTCACCGAAACGAAGTAGTTCGTCGCCACCCCAAAGCCCGGTCGGGAGACCGATCGTATTATGTATATCCTTTACCGCTTTCTTAACGGCGCATATCTGTTTCGGATCTTGATTCTGTTGATAATAAACAACCGGTTCCTTGAAGCCTTGCGCCAGATTGACACAGTGCAAACTGAGTTGGCGGGATAGATGATCTTGATTTAAGAAGATATCCGTCCAGTTAAACGTCTGTTTGTGAATCAACTCTCCTAAATCCAATAAGAACTTGTCACCTGTGATATTATATAGCCAATAGACGACCATTAAATTATCACCCCCTCTTTGCTCTCCCCAAAAGGTCCATTTACCTAGTGGGTTTTGAGGCAACTCGGCTAATTGGTATTTAAAATATCGAGTAAAGAAATCAATGACCCGTGTATCGCCTGTGGCTGAGTAATATTGTTGCATTACTTTCATCATCACCATCTTAGGCCACCAATCCCGGGAATTGTCCCGTTGTAATCCCGGTTCGTAACTCCGGTCTGTATCCGGTCCGAAATAGCCGTTGGGCTTTTGGGAAGCCAAGGTCCATTCGACCCATGGCTTTACCTTATCGATAAGCGCTTGATCATTGAGTATATAGGCTAGTGGAAGAAGACCGTCTATCCAATAAGGGCCACGTTCCCATACGTCACCATCACCACCTAGCCAACCATTACGAGGGCCCATGACTTTCTCGTATACTTGATCCAAGTTTCCAGTCATGCCGTTCTTCATCCGTACTAATTGCTCCTGCATCCAGCCGGTAGGCCGGATAGAACCGATCGGTAATTCTATGTAAGGTTTCTGTAGCAACGGATAACGGTTGTTTTTGTAATTAACAGAGATAGCTGTTTTTTCATTAGCAAGCTGATTGGCCGCTACGGAAGTGGTAACGACCATAGCGAGCGATAATGCTAATATTTTAGGAAGAAGTTTCATAAGTTAGTAAATTAGTAGTTTATATCATTCGTTATAATCAATCCATACTTTCATTTTCCCCGCTTTCCGGTTATCCCATGTATAATAAGGGATCAAAGTGATTGCCAACTCATTCGTAGTGGCCTTTATGGTTGTAATCCCATTTAATAATTTCGGATTAAACTGGGCATTAAAAGAGGTGTTCGCCGCGATTTTTAGGTTATCAAAATCTTGAGGGTTATCTACCTCTTCCATGCAATATACGAGAGGCCCTCTTTGTATGGCACGCTTACCGATGTTTTGCTTAACTCTAGGGTCTGCGGTCATCAATTTGACTGGCATCTCCATTGATAAGGAGATTACGTCTCCTTGTTTCCACTCTTTATTTAATACGGCGTATCCTTTCTCTGTTGGAGCTTTTACTAGTTGCCCGTTTACCGATAAGGTATATTGTTCACACCAACTAGGGATACGTAAACGTATCTCTTTTTTCAACGGATTAGAAGGAGTTACAGTTAGTTTTACAGTTCCATCCCAAGGATAATTGGTCTCTTGTCTCAACGTGACATTTGTGTTGTCTGTGTTTATCTCAGTAGAATTACCTATGTACAGATTTACCCAGATCGCCTCATTGGAGGTTCCGTAAATATAATTACCGATAGATGGAAGGAAGCGAGATATTTGGCTTGGGCAACAAGCGCAACCATACCATGCTTGACGGTGATGGTCTCCTTTAGATTCCAAAGGATTAACATAGAAAAAACGATCCCCTTCCAGCGATATACCGGCTAAAGCTCCATTGTACATGGATCGTTCGAGGACATCAATATACTTGGAGTCACCAGTAAATTGATTCATTCGTTGATTCCACAATACCATTCCAACCGAAGCGCAGGTCTCACAATAAGCATCTAGGTTTGGCAGGTCATAGTCTTCTGTGAAACCTTCGTTATGGCGTGAGGAGCCGATCCCCCCGGTAATGTACATATTTCGGAGTACGACATCATCCCATAACCGATTCAAAGATTCGATATATCCAGAATCTTGCTTTAACGCTGCCACATCCGCCATACCACAATACAAGTACATGCAACGAACGGCATGACCAGCGATATCACTCATCTCACGTACAGGTTTGTCATCTTGGTAGTAGAATGGATCCCATTCACCTTCCCCACCTTTCGAGCCATGCCCGTGTCCTCGTTCCTCGATCAACCAATCAGCGAAATCTAGGTATTTTTGCTCTCCTGTGGTTTGATATAGTTTGACAAGGGCTAACTCAATTTCCTCATGTCCGGGAACCCAATCTCGTTTTCCCGGTCCAAAGATACTCATCATGTGATCGGTCATTCGTATACAAACATCTAGTAGTTTTCGTTTTCCGGTAGCTTTATAATAGGCCACTCCTGCCTCTATCATGTGTCCGGCACAATACATTTCATGCTTGTCCATATTAGTCCATCGTTTTTCCGGGGCGGTCAATGTGTAATACGTATTAATATATCCATCCGGTAGTTGGGCGGCGGCGAATTTATCGATCCATTCATCCGCTTTTTTCTCCAACTCTGGATTTGGATTGTTGATCAAACTGTATGCCATGCCTTCCAACGCTTTGTATACATCAGAATCATCAAAGAAAATACCGGAATGTTCCCCTTCCCTTTTTGCCGCATTCTCAAAATTGCGGATGCGCCCTGTCTGGTTCTCGATCTGATCAATACAAACAGGCAAAGTGGTCGATATATGTTTCTTTAACCTGGGAGACCAGAAATTATCTTGTATATGAACTTGTGAGAAGTCCACTTGGTCAATCATTTTGAAAGGAGCTTCTTTATGGGGAGCTTGTTTACATCCCCATAATGTTAGACATGTCAAAGATAATAATACGAACTGTTTCATTTTTTTGAGATTTAAAGTTATAATCTAATCAATGCTTTTATAAATCAGACCTATTGATGTTAGTAGGTCTGATTTATAATAAAAAGTTTAAAGTTTACAAACCATTTTTGTCAAAGCATCTGCTGATGCTACTCTTTTTCCGTCGACGAAGATAAAGAATCCTTTCCCGTTACTATATTTTTTTCCTGTTTTATCATATAGAATACATATTTTTTTATGATGATACATTATATGATCTAGGCAAAAATAGTCCCATTTATCTTCTGGTATCAAAGGATTGACGATAAGAACGTCTTCGCTTTGCGGACGAATTCCTACCAGCCCACTTATGACTAAATCACAAAAAGAGGAGTGGTTGTAGTTTCTGCCTCTCTCTTTAGGTTGGTGATTTTTCAACATGGTTCTGGATATCCAATCTCCCGTAAAAGGATTTAGGTTCTCGTCGATCCAAGGAATGACATTACCATTATCGAGTGTGAGATGTTGGCTTTTTGTATATATTTTCAGTAATGTCCAAAAATCGTCTTTGGATATATAGTTTTGTTCTTGATCGTTCAGTAAATTCGCTAACCCTGTCAATGTCATGGCTGTGGCGAAAGGCCAAGACGGACCATTCCATTGGCATTCGTGCCCTTCATAGACAACTTTGAATTTGGGATGACATTGTTCTGCGGTTGTAGGACCATATGGAGCAAAAAAATGGTTTTTGTCCATTAGAAATTTCCATGCGATAGCATAAGAATGATTTGCTAGATCAAAACTCCAAGGCGTGTAACCATGCAATTCCCTGACATCGCGTAATATTGCTTTGCTATCCATAGGCAGTACTTTTATAAAAGAAGCCTGTTCGTCCCATAGTAAATCAAACATTTTGTTACGGATAGCCTCTGCTTTCTCGTGAAAATAGGAACCTTGAGGATCATTCTTTTTCTGAGCGACCCAAGAAAGAGTATTTGCTTCTGCTGCCATATATGAGTTAATGGTAGCCCTATAGCCATTTCCTCCGATAGAAATTTCCATGCCGTCACGGTTGTCTGTTTGCCAGAAAAGGCCGGTTTCGGAATTAAATTTCTCTTTTTCCCATCCGTTGAAGTTAGAGACCAGTTCAGGATATGACTCTTTTAATATAGAGTCGTTCCCTGTGACTAAAAAATATTGGTAGATTGCATTCGCTATAGGAAAACTATAGGATCGAACATCACCTCCACCCCTTAACCAGTAATAGGCGTAATCATTCAAGTAACGCTGTTCATGTAGCCATCTCCCTTCCCTGAAATGAAACCAAGCTGGACAACAAATTCCGTTATATTTCCCAGCCCAAGAGACATCAGGCAGAAATTCTGTTATTATAAATCCCTCTGGTGTTTCTTTTATATGTTTTCTATAAGTCCACCATCGGAAATAATAAATCTCTTCGATATCTTTATCGGGACATTCGAAAAAAGGAATGTTTTCGGCGAGAAAATCTTTAGCTTGTTTGTTCGATATGGACTGTATGTATATTTCCTTATCTTGCTGGTTGAATTTATCCGCATATAAATCAGATAAATGACGATCTAAAATCTGCCCTTGAATATTTACAGAAAAACAAAGTCCAATAAGTAAATAGAAAATGTGTGTATGACTCCTGCTCATATAATGGTTTTATTGTAGGTGTCCTTCTAAAAGAAGGGCACCTAGGTTGGACATTATGTTTGTTTATAAATAATTAGGATTCTGCTCTAGGTTTGGATTTGAGGTCAATACTGTTTCCGGAATAGGGAATACTGAACGATAATCCCCCTCAGGCTTGTGAGATAACCAGCTCTTTGTCGTATATATACCAAAACGAATGGCATCTCTGCGGCGATGCATTTCCCAAGCAAATTCCCAACCCAGCTCATCATACATCCTTCCGAATTGGATTGGATCAGTGTTTCCTCTATCTACGATTTTATAATCTTCCACATAACCATATTGATAGCAAGTATTTCCCGCTAATTGGGAGTCTGTTACTGTCGCTAATTCAGGATTATCTTTAAACGCCCTTTGGCGCACTTGAGTAACCAAAGTACCAGCCCCGGATTTTCCTGTACGTAACAAGCATTCGGCTTTCATCATCATAATTTCCGCATATCTGAATACAGGGAATGTTTTTGGTTTTATTTTAGCACCTGTATGACTGGTACAGTTATCTTCCGGATGGATATATTTCTTTAGAGTATATCCCGTTAAGTTATAGTCTTCTGGATTGGCAGCCTGTTTTGCACAGTTGCCATTCACGTAATATCCTGCTGTAAAGTTAGTCACGTTGGGAGCTTCGGTTCCTGTTACCGAAGTTGCGGGCCAGAAACATTCACAGAATCCGATAGATGCGTAGAAACGCGGTTCGCGGTCCAGATACATTTTGGCAACGGTTGGTCTCAGCTCATATCCTGTGGCGATGGTAGGTACAGTACCCGCTTCTTCATAATAATCAGGTTGTTGCACATAATCTTCTCCATCTTTCATGTAGTAGGCATCTATGAGTTTCTGAGTGATTCCTAAGCCGTTCCATCCTCCCAGTTTCAACGGGAAGGCGATTGAAATGATGTTGTTGTTCAAGGGAGTAGCATAAATAAGTTCAGGGTTTTTCACAGCCAGTGCTTCTCCATTGAACATGTCTATATACGAATGGTAAGGATCGATTCCTCCTACTCCTAACGGAAATTCCGCTTGTGACGCCTGAGAGGATGCATACGTGTTTTCATCGCTGGGTACAGTGTATAATGAGTAAATACCGCTATCGATAATTCTCTTGGAGGCAGCAGCTGATTTCGCCCATTTCACCGGGTCATATTGCTGGGCTATCATGTTTCGTCCGTCGGAAGTGGTCCAGTCGGCATAATATTGATTGCCGTTGTACCACTTGGAAGCTTGATAAAGCCGGACACGTGACATGAGGGCGGCTGCCGCATATTTGGTAGGACGTTCGAATTGAGTGCTCGGGCGCGTCGGGTCCAGTAGACTGTAAGCTTCTTCGAGGTCTTTGCAGATATATTCCACACATTCATCGTACGTGTTACGTTCGAATGACAAGTTTTCAATGTTTTCATCTACCGACAGCGGCTCTTCGGGAAGGATGACTGCCGGTCCGTAAAGTTCCAACAGATAGAAATAGAAGGAAGCTCTCATGAAATGAGTCAAACCCATAATTTCACGTCTGTCCAATCCTTTCAGGTCTTTGCATTCATCGATGCGGGTGAAGATAGTGTTACACTTACGGATACCTTTGTAGTATTGTCCCCACATGTTGTAGTAAGAATCGTTCTGCGTAATTTTGTCTGCATACAAGTAGGTACCGGCGTACTCAGCTTTCTGCCATGACAGAAGAACTTCATCTACCGCAGTCTCGTAAGGACCGTAGGAACCGGAAAACAAGTTGCCTTGAGCGGGCATTAATGCCGCAGTTCCCCACACATAACGCTCCAGATAATCTTGTCTGGCAAAGATGGAGTCGAGTGGAGTCAGGTCGTTAAAGTATTCATCAACTGCCAGATAGTTGCATGAAGTCAGCATGAACGGGATGATTCCCAGTGTCGTGCATAGAATATGAAGGCTTTTCTTTAATATCTTTTTCATAATAGTTTTCAATTAGAACGTAGCTGTTAACTGTAAAGAGAAAGTACGCTGTAGCGGATATACGGCGCCGTTTTTAGATGCCTGTCCCGGATCCCATAGTTTCACTGAATCCCATACTGCCAGATTCTGTCCGACAAATTGCAGATTCATATCACTGATGCCCACTGTCCTTAGTACTTTATTCGTTCCGATACGATAGGAAATATCCAATGATTTCCAACGCAGGTAAGAACCATCTGCCAGCCAGAAAGTAGAAGCACGGTTATTGTTCTTATTCTCTCCGTAAGTCAGGCGCGGGAAACGTGCATTCGGGTTTTCTGTAGAAGGATCCCCTGAATACCATGCCGGTGTCCAACGATTCTTCGGGTCGTTTACGATGGATAGAATGTTGCCGACTTCTCCGCCTGAGAAGGGATAGAATCCGGAACCGCCGTATAAGAAGTTAACTTTGGCTGCTCCAGTGAATAAAGCACTGATAGTCCATCTTTTATATCTGTATTCCAGTGCAAAACCGTATTGAATTTGCGGTACATTGGAGTGTGCAATAGGAACAATATCGTCATCGTCAATTTTTCCGTCAGCGTTCACGTCTTTATAGCGGATATCTCCGGGGCGTACTTCGCCGTATGTCTGTTTCGGGCTTCGGTTGATTTCATCCTGATTTTGAAATAAGCCTAATGCAACCAAACCGCGCATAACACCATAATTTACATCGCTATACGATTGGTAAGGGTAGCGCACCGCATCCTGGTCCCAATGTACAACTTTGCTGACAGCATATGTCATGTTGGCACGCACCGTGAAAGAGTTGTCTTCGTTTATTTTCTGGTTCAGGTAAATGTTACCATCTATACCACTACTGCGCATACGTCCTACGTTGGTATATGGGTTGGTCACGACGCCTACTTCCGAAGGCATCATTTTTCTTTCCTGGAAGATATTATCACGAGTGTCTCTGAAGATATCTACCGTTCCACCTATTTTATCATTGAGAAATTGGAAGTCGATACCCAGGTTATATTTCTTGGCTACCTCCCAGTGTAAGTTGTTGGCTCCGATTTGTTTTTCTGTCAATCCATTGGAACCCCAACGACTACCACCTCCAAAGTTAATCAACGTCAGATATGGGAACCGACGTCCACCACCGATCTGATCGTTACCAACTTCACCATAAGAAGCTCTGATCTTCAAAAAGTTGAGCCATCCTGCATGATTCTGCATAAATTCGTATTGGGTCGGGATCCATCCTAAGGCTATTGCAGGGAACAAACCGAATTGTTTGCCCGGTTCAAAGTTTTCGGAACCGGTGTATCCTACGTTTCCTTCTATCAGATAAGCATCTTTATAAGAGTAAGTGGCTCTGGCAGATAACGCTTGATAACGTTTGGGAATAGATGAAATTTCATCATTTGCTTCGGTGGTTTCGGTGCTTTGCATATAGTAATGTATCAAACCGGTTACACGATGTTCCTGATTGAAAAGTCTTTCATAGGCAAGTTGCGATTCGAAGTAATATCTCCGGTCACTGGCAGCACTCTTGGCGAATTGAATGTTACTGGCTGATACCGTACGTTGTGTCATTAATGAACCGTCATTGTAACGGCCAAAGGCCTTGTATAGGTCCGGCATTTTGGAGCGGACTACGTTGTGTATATTGTTATTGTTATACGAGAACATTCCTCTGGCAGTCAAACCCTTGATCCATTTTCCGAAGTCTTGACGTAAGGTGAAATTGATGTTCATAGTGGTCCGGTTTCCCTTTTTAAATCCGGTATGGTTCAACAAGATATATGGTGAGATCTGTTCTCCGTTTTTACCATAAGCAGGAAGCATTCCATTGGAATAACGTGAATGCAGCTCAAAGGGTGACAGATAGGCTTGTGCGGGCCAGAGGGCGTCATTGTTAGTTCCGAATCCCGGTGCTCTGTCTTCTACAATAGCTCCGTCCATAGCCAATCCCATGATTGTTGATGAAGTTAGGTTCATGTCTACCTTTGCGCGGAAATTATATTTAGCCCATTTGACATTCGTGTTGTATTTGTTAACTTTGTCTTGCTTGAAGATAGCATCTTTGAATGTACCTCCTACACTGACAAAATATCTGGCAACTTTTCCACCACCGGATACATTTAAATAGTGCTGATGATTAATAGTTACATCTTTCAGTATCTCTTTTTGCCAGTTAACGTTTGGATATAAGTCATTATCCAGTCCTGCTTTAATAATCTCCAGTTCTGTCGGGCTATAAAGAGGGTCCATATTGCTTACCACTCGGGCTTCGTTTGCCAAGCTGGCATAATCGTATGCTTCCAGATATTCGGGCATACGGGGGGAATAAGAGAGAGTCATACTGCTTTTCCAGGTTACCTTGGTTCGACCTTCCTGACCGGAACGGGTCGTTACCAAAACAACGCCATTTGCACCACGTACACCATAAACGGCTGTTGCCGAAGCATCTTTCAAGATAGAGAAGCTCTCAATATCCGACGGGTCGAGGTCGTTGAGGTTTCCTTCAATACCGTCAATCAAAACCAGCGCAGACTGGTTGGCACCAAATGTGCTGATACCGCGAATCCAGAACTCAGAAACATCCTGCCCCGGTTCGCCGCTTCGGTCAACGGCTATAATACCGGGAACCACACCTCCCAGCATATTGGCTACGGAAGTTGACGGAGCACTGATGGCAGCCGGATTGACACTGGTGACAGCACCTACCACGCTGACTTTACGTTGTGTTCCCATACCTACAACAACTACTTCGTCCAATGATTCTGAGTCGGGCTCCAGAGATATACGCATCTTCTTATCGGTTTGAGCAACCACTATTTCTTTGCTCTTATATCCCATAAATGAAACAATCAGCGTTGTTTTTGGAGCTAATGATTTCATACTGAAGTTACCATCCATATCTGTTATAGTTCCGGTTTTTTCTTTCCCTTTAACAGATATGTTTGCACCCGGGAGCGGATCACCATGTTCATCTAACACGATTCCGGCAATTTGAATTGGTTCTTGTTGGGCCCATATCCCTTGTGTTGCATTTCCTGCCAATAGCAGAAAGAAACACAGGGTTAATTTAAAATATAGTGTTTTCATTTCTATTCCTTATTAATTATTCAATAGCAAGTTTTCTGATGCAGTGGTTGTTTTGATCTGCAATGTAAAGAAATTCATTTTTGTCCAAATAGACACCCCAAGGCTGATCGAATTGGGCTTCCAAAGGATCCCCGTCTTTGTATCCTTTCCCGCTACCTGCTATCGTGGTCACGATATTTAACTTGGTGTCAACTTTACGAATCCGATGGTTATTAACATCCGCTATATATAAATTGCCTTCTTTATCAATAGCAATTCCACGCGGCTCATTGAATTGTGCTTCTTGTACATCTCCGTCCCGGAAGCCTGCGCCTGCACCGGGAATATATTCTTCAATGTCTCCGTCTAGAGCTGGCCAACCGTCCGTATCGCGTGTGAGCTTAAAGCGATAAACTGCACTTTTACTATGCAACACACAATAAACATACTTATCAACCGGATTGTAAGCACATAAACCATTGGAGCCTACATTATAGAGTGTACCGATTCGTTTTGCTTTGTTGGGATTTAAGGTTCTTTTATTCTTATCAAAAGGTTGTGTCCACAATTGTCCTGTGTTTTGGCGGTATATCACAAAAGTAGAATCTACAGGGTCGAGAACAACACTATGCATCCATCCTCCGTTGGCTAAAAGCTGTCCCATTTTATCAGCCACCCAGCTCACATTAGCATCGAATAAGAAACAACCGAAGTTGGCATTATCGCATGGACCAAATAGTTGTTTCTTTTCTTTATCGATAAATAAAGGTTGGTCGATTACCATGCCATCCAGTAAAGTGATCGTTTTATTTTGTTCGATGGATGATAAACGCGTTCTTCCATCAGAGTCGAATATGAATACATTGTCATCATTGTCTACAGCTACATACCTTGGAGTATTGAATGTGGTCTCGCCGAGAGTTCCGTCTTTATTGCCACCTTCTTTGGCTTTTCCTACTACTGTAGATACGGAAGAAGTTACAATATATTTGAATGTTTTTTCAGCATTGCTGAGTTCAGCTTCTTTTCCGGCAATCTCCACCCGTACATGGCTTTCCCCTCCGGCTTGCTTGGGCACTTGGGCATAAATAACATCAGGCTTGACACCTAAAACCAATGCCTCCCGTTCATTACCTACTTCATCCTTGAAGTAAACTTTCACTTGGCTTTTGTCTTCTCCGAAATTGGAACCTTTAACAATGAATTTGGTTCGTATGCCACCGGAATCGGGCATAAACTCTGTAAACTTGACTGGTTGATTAGGATCGAAAGCTGTGCTTTTCTTGTCTTCATTACAACCTACTATTAGTAGCAGGAAGCCGAAAACCATCCAGATTAGATTAAATGATTTACGCATGTTTTTCTATAAGATTTTATTAGTTTGAAAAAAGGTCTTTTTAGGCTTTCTATTTAAATAAGGTTTAATAGATTCTAATTGATTTCAATTTGACTTAAGGGCTTTTGGCTTTTTCTCTCATGTGATTAATTGTTTTAAATATTACAGATTCAAAGGTGTAAATGGCTATATATAATTGTGAAGCACACTTTCCGTTCGGTTTTCAGGATACAAACTTAGGGGATTTCAAGGAATCAGGAGCATATGCTTTTATTCATCCATGTATATCTTTTCATTCAAAATTGCTTTTTTTATCATTTGCTTCGCCTTTCTGTTATAATATTGATTATTTTTGTGACACTTAAACTAATATGAATATATAATGAAGCGAACCGTTCGATATACCGTCCTTGTTTTGATTGCTATTATAAATTCTTTAGTTATTACTACTTCTCTCTATGCTGTTCTGCCTTATAATGAACTTCATCAGTTGAATATGAGTAATGGCTTGGTAGATAACATCATTACTTGTATCTATCAAGATCAAGATCGTTTTATGTGGTTTGGATCCAGTAATGGGCTGAGTCGATATGACGGGAAGCAGATTCGCAATTTTAGTGTAGACAATGCGAGGATGTATGTTTCCGATATAAAAGAGACTTCTGATGATAAATTGTGGGTAATAGCTAATGAGTATTTATATTGTTTTGATCGACGGAAAGAGAAATTTGTTCTTCCGTCTTTTCAGGATGGAAAAAAGGCCATTTCTGTAAGTGCTATGGAAATAACGGGGGATTCACTTTTTTGGATAGTAAAAGGCGGACAATTGCAATGCTTGAAACGACATTATAAATTAGTGAAAGGTGACTTACAAATAGAGATGACCGTCGAAGCAGGCTATCCGTTTTTTTTAGATGAGGGGGAATCTTTTTCGAATTTATGTGCTTCACAAGACGGGCATTTCTTGTATTTGGTTACCGATAAGGGAAATTTGTTGTTCTTTGATAAGATTGCAGGTAAAGTGGTCCGGAAGTTCAAATACTCTATTAATCCTAGTGCTAATGCTACTACTATCATGAGTGAAGGGGAATATATTTGGGTTTCTTCTATAGTGGGTGGAGTAACTCGTCTGCATATTCCCACGGGAAAATCTGATTATTATCAGTATAATGAGGATGCCAGGTTGTCTTCTTTATCACATTCAGATGCGTATGGGGTGGTTGCATTGGATAATGATTCTTCCATTGCAGTAACCTGGAATGGATATACTCTGTTAGCTCCTGAAGAAAATGATCCTTCTAAGTTGTCGGCAACGCCTTATACGAATACCTCATTTTTGCAGTACCGGAATGTAGAGACAAGAATGATTTCTGTTTATTATGATAAAGAGGGAATACTATGGATCGGAACTAGAGGAGGAGGGATTGTCTATTTTGATTTTAGACAGCATTCTTATATGCAATATCACAGCAAAAAACATAATGAAATCTCTGCTCAGGTAGCTGACAAAGATGGTCGAATT
>OGKX01000883.1_pt1 | contig 14890 bp, 13 predicted proteins | sample 1572541 | NCBI WGS metagenome assembly OGKX01 (sample SAMEA2581982, study PRJEB24529) | metagenome | biome: Human gut stool | place: China | collected 2011
GATACGACATGGGGTCCTATTTTCACAGCCTGTTATCCTATAACGGGCGATTCGGATGAAATAGTTGGTGCTTTATGCATTGAAATGGATATGCAGTCTGTGAATGGGCTGGTAAAGCGAACAAGAAGAGCATCCGTTTATGTTGGAGCTATGGCAGGATGTGTGCTGTTTTTGCTTTGTGCTGTCTGCTTTATCGGCTACAAAAGAAAAAGAGAAGATGAAATTGAACAGACGCTTTTGTTGCGCGAGGCTGCGGAAAAAGCAGAGACCGCAAACAGAGCAAAATCATCCTTCTTACTTAACATGTCACATGATATTCGATCACCTATGAATGCTATTATCGGATTTACGGACATTGCACTGAACCAGACAAATGTATCTGAAATTCACGATAGTCTGCAAAAGGTAAAAATAAGTTCAGAGCATCTGCTGTTGTTATTGAATAATGTACTGGATCTTAGCCGTATCGAGAACGGAAAGGTAAGCTTCTCACCTGAGCCGGAGAATTTGCCTGTCCTAATAGATAATGTGATTGCTATCGTGAATGGACTCCTGCTGAATCGGGATTTAACATTTGAGATACATCGCAACATCCCCAAAGAACTTTATGTTCTGACGGATGCAACAAAAATTCGTGAGATATTGACGAATCTTCTTAGTAATGCGGTCAAGTTTACAAAAGATGGCGGAACGATTACTTTTGAAATTAGTATCAAACCGGGCATAGACGAACGGCATATTGTAGGCAGCTATGCGGTAAAAGACAATGGCATTGGTATGAGTGAAGAATTTCAGAAAAGGCTGTTTGAACCCTTTTCACAGGAGGATAACGGCGCACGAACACATTATGCCGGAACGGGGCTTGGAATGGCAATTTCCAAGCAATATGTAGAACTGATGGGCGGTACAATTACGGTTCACAGCAAGAAAGGGTGTGGTTCGTCTTTTACAGTAGAAATTCCTATGGAACTTGCAGACCCAAAACAGATACCTGAGCTGAATCTGATACAGGATGTCAGCCTTAATGGAGTAAAGGTTCTTCTCGCAGAAGATAATGAGCTGAATGCGGAAATAGCGAAGACAGTTCTCGAAGATGTAGGAGCGTTAGTTACCAGAGTGGAGGATGGACAGCAGGCAGTGGAATTATTTAAAGAGAAACCGGCAGGAACATTTGATGCAATTCTGATGGAGCTGATGATGCCTATTATGGATGGATATACAGCTACGAGGGAAATCAGGTCATTAGAACGTTCAGATTCAAAAACAATACCGATTATAGCTATGACAGCAAATGCATTCCAGGAAGATGCTGAAAAGTGCATTGCCGTGGGTATGAATGCTCATTTGGCGAAACCTTTGGATATTGAAAAAGTGATGATAACAATCTGTCGTTTAGTAAAAGAGTAAAAAAATTTGAAAGCTGAGCTTTTACTTGTTCAACTGTCAAACTTTTGAGAAGAGAAAAAACACAGCCAATACTTGCAAAAAAGAAGAAAACGTTGGATAATAAGAAAAAATGTATTCTCAGAATTCTTATTACACTTGATTTAAAGAATTTGAGAGTTTGTAAAACAATACAGGAGGTTTGACAGACATGAAAATAGGATTTGTAGGCTGTGGAAATATGGCAACCGCAATTATTGGCGGGATATTAGAAAAAGGAATCTTAAAAAAAGAGGATATCAAGGCATCTACGAAAACAGAAAACTCTGCTAAAAAAGTACAGGAAACACTTGGAATCGAATGTACAATCGATAATAAGAAGGCAGTACAGGATGCAGATGTGATCTTTTTAGCAGTAAAACCTCAGTTTTGTGAAGAAGTAATTCAGGAAATAAAATCAGAAATAAAATCAGAACAGGTGATTATTTCGATTGCGGCGGGAAAAAAACTGGAATGGTTGGAGGCACAGTTTGGAGCAGGACATAAAATTATCCGTACCATGCCAAATACACCGGCGCTGGTTGGAGAAGGCATTACAGGTGTCTGCCCGAATAAAGAGGTTACAGAAAGAGAACTTGAAGATGCACTGGTACTGCTTCGTTCTTTTGGACGTGCGGATACCGTGACAGAAAAAATTCTGGACGTGGTTGGCGCAGTCAGCGGAAGCTCACCGGCATTTGTGTTTATGTTTATCGAAGCAATGGCAGATGGAGCAGTTGCAGAGGGCATGCCAAGAAAACAGGCATATGAATTTGCGGCACAGGCTGTATATGGAAGTGCAAAGATGGTATTAGAAACAGGTATGCATCCGGGTGAGTTAAAAGATATGGTCTGCTCACCGGCGGGAACAACAATAGAGGGAGTTGGTGTGTTAGAAGAAAGAGGCATGCGAAGTGCAGTTTCCGAAAGTATTCGTGCCTGTGTAAAGAAAACAAAACAGTTATAAAAATTCAAGTCGAACATTCGTGAGACTTGGCGCACGAATCTAGTCAGCACAAGCTGACAAATTCTTCTTAGAATCGCTGCGGTCTACACTTCGTTACGGTCCCGACTGAGATAACACTCCGTGGGGCGCACATCGTCCACTGGACAATGTGCGCCCCACGGAGTGTTATCTCAGTCGGAAATTGAGATAATTTTGCAATATATAACATTGCAAAACAAAAGCTCTCCTGTTAAAATAAAAGAAAAGGAATCATGGAATAGTTTTTATTTTGACAGAAGGGATGAAAATGGAACGAATTTTTCGATTAAGAAAACACTGTCGGAAGAGTAAGAATCCATTGGCAAAGCTGGCAGGTGTTTTTTGTGGAGTGATTTTAGAATGTTATCTCTGGAAATTAGAGAGAAAGTATGGGATACAATTTGAAAAAGAACTGGATAAAAGGCAGGAAGAAACCTGGAGACGGATACAAAGACAACAGATGAAACAAAAGGGAAAAAAGCAGGAGCCTTAATTAAATGGGCTCCTGTGTTTTACCGGCTGACAAGGTACTGTTATGATAAATTTTGGAAAAGGTGACATCTTCTCCAAACCAGTCCGGTGCAGTAAAAGAATTAGCCGAAGATTCGTCAGGAAATTCAACTTCTGCGAGAATCAGTCCTTCATAAGGGGCGTCAAATACATCTAATTCGATGGTATAAGTTTTAAAAGGAATAAGATAGCGGGTTTTGGATAAAATAATGCCGTCGGCTTTTTCTCTAAGATGATAGTAAGCCTGTTCATTTAACGGCAGATTGTATTCTTCTCTTACCATAAGTCCACGACCTTTATAAGTAAAGATATAATCGTTATCCTGTTTTCGGATTCGGATAACAGGGTCGGTGTTTAGATAGGCCTGTTCAATTTTGTGAAAAGAATATTCATTTAGGGAAAATGGCAGGTTTTTAATCAGATATTTTCTTTCGATTTCCATAAAATAAAATGCTCCTTTGATTTTTATAAGATGATTGAAATATCATTTACCAGTATCGTATCATAATTTGAGAAAAAAGCAAACAGGAGGAATGTCACATGGCAAAAGTATGTGTGTTTTTAGCAGAGGGCTTTGAAGAAGTAGAAGGATTGACCGTTGTTGATTTGTTAAGAAGAGCCGGAGAAGAAGTGCTTATGGTTTCGATTGGAACAAGTCTTGAAGTGACGGGCTCCCACGGGATTAAAGTGAGTGCAGACCGGTTATTTGAAGAGGCAGATTACAGTGATGCAGATATGCTTGTACTGCCGGGCGGGATGCCGGGCACTTTGCATTTAGGAGAACACAAAGGATTGACCGAATTGTTGATAAAATTTAATGAAGCAGACAAAAAAGTAGCAGCAATCTGTGCCGCACCAGGAGTATTTGGAGCAAATGGAATTTTAAAAGGCAAAAAAGCAACCTGCTATCCGGGATGCGAGGGAAAATTAAAAGGGGCAGTTCTTTCGGAAGAAGCAGTGGTACGTGATAAGAATGTGACAACAAGCAGAGGGGTTGGAACGGCAATTGCGTTTGCGCTGGAGCTGATTAGTCAGTTAGAAGGTGAAGTAAAGGCACATCAGATAAAAAAATCAATCGTTTATTAAAAAAATGCTGGTATTTTAAAAAACCTTGTGCTATACTGTGATAATGACTGTAAGTATGAAAAATGGTCTATTTATGGGCAGAAATGCATGAATACCTAATATGCATCAATACATATAGAATTCAAGGAGGAATCATTTAAAATGAGCGTACAGGTAGAAAAACTCGAAAAAAACATGGCAAAGCTGACAGTTGAAGTATCAGCAGAAGATTTTGAAAAAGCAGTAAACACTGTTTACAACAGAAACAAAAAAAGCATCAACATTCCAGGATTCCGTAAAGGAAAAGCTCCACGTGTTATGATTGAAAAAATGTATGGAGTAGGTGTATTTTTTGAAGATGCAGCAAATCTTCTGATTAATACAGAATATCCAAAGGCAGCACAGGAAAGCGAATTAGACATCGTTTCCAGACCAACAATTGACATTGTACAGATTGAAAAAGGAAAATCTTTCATCTTTACAGCAGAAGTTGCTGTAAAACCGGAAGTTACTTTAGGTGAATATAAAGGTGTAGAAGTAGAAGTATCCGCAGCAGACGTAACAGAAGAAGAAGTTGCAGCAGAACTGAAAAAAGAACAGGAAAAGAACTCCAGAACAATCGACGTAGACGACAGAGCAGTTGCTGATGGAGACATGGTAACACTTGACTTTGAAGGATTCGTTGACGGAGTTGCTTTTGAAGGCGGAAAAGGAACCGATTATCCGCTGACAATTGGTTCTAACTCTTTCATCCCGGGATTTGAAGAGCAGTTGGTTGGTGCAGTAATCGGAGAAGAAAAAGAAGTAAACGTTACTTTCCCGGAAGATTATCATGCAGAAGACCTCAAAGGAAAAGCTGCTGTATTTAAATGCACAGTAAAAGCAATTAAAGTAAAAGAACTTCCGGAATTAGATGATGAATTCGCAAAAGATGTTTCTGAATTTGAAACATTTGCAGAATACAAAGCTGATATCGAAAAGAACTTAAAAGAAAGAAAAGAAGCAGCTGTAAAACGTGAAAAAGAAGATAAAGTAGTAGATAAAGTAATTGAAAATGCACAGATGGATATTCCGGAAGCTATGGTTCAGCTTCAGATTGAAGAGCTGTTAAACAACTTTATCTCAAGACTTCAGCAGCAGGGACTTTCCATTGACCAGTACTATCAGTTCACAGGTTCTGACCGTGCAGCAATGGAAGAACAGTTAAGACCACAGGCTATGAAGACGATCCAGACACGTCTGGTACTTGAAAAAGTTGCAGAAGTAGAAGATATCCAGATTTCTGATGAAAAAGTCAATGAAGAAATTGCAAAAATGGCTGAAGCATATAAAATGACAGCTGAAAAATTAAATGAATTAATGGGTGACTACGAAAAAGAACAGATGAAGAAAGATTTAGCTGTTCAGGAAGCAGTTACTTTACTTGCAGATGCTGCAAAAGTAACAGAAGTCGTAGAGAATAAAGAGGCTTAATCAGTCCTTTGAACCTGTTTGACAGAATAGGAGGAGTTTCATGAGTTTAGTACCATATGTGATTGAACAGACAAGCAGGGGCGAGAGAAGTTATGATATTTATTCCCGCTTGCTGAAAGACAGAATTATCTTTTTAGGAGAAGAAGTAAATGATACAACTGCAAGTCTTATTATTGCTCAGCTTCTGTTCTTAGAATCAGAAGATCCTGGAAAAGATATTCAGTTATACATTAACAGCCCGGGTGGTTCAGTTTCAGCAGGATGGGGAATTTATGATACCATGCATTATATTAAATGTGATGTATCAACAATCTGCGTAGGTATGGCTGCAAGTATGGGAGCATTCCTTCTTGCAGGTGGTGCAAAAGGAAAACGTTTTGCTCTTCCGAATGCAGAAATCATGATTCATCAGCCATCTGGCGGTGCAAAGGGTCAGGCAACAGAGATTGAAATCGTTGCAAATATGATTCTGAAAACCAAAAAGAAACTGAATGAGACTCTGGCTGCAAATACTGGTCAGCCTTATGAAGTCGTTGCCAGAGATACGGAAAGAGATTATTATATGTCCGCAGAAGAGGCAAAGGCTTATGGTCTGATTGACAGCATAATTGAGTATAAAAAGTAAGACAAAAGATAAGACTCCTGCGCTTTGGCTCGGGGGTCTTTTCGCCATTAAAAAGAGAAGTAAAACAGAAAGGAAAAGAAATGGCAATGAAAGGAAATGAACCGAAAGTCCGCTGCTCATTTTGTGGAAAAACACAGGAGCAGGTGCGTAAATTGATCGCCGGACCAAACGGAACTTATATTTGTGATGAGTGTGTGGAAATCTGTGCAGAAATCTGTGCGGAAGAAAGTGCAGATTATGCAGAACCGATGAACGATGAAATTAATCTGCTGAAACCACAGGAGATTAAGTCATTTCTGGATGACTATGTAATCGGACAAGATGAAGCCAAAAAAGTACTTTCCGTAGCAGTTTATAATCATTATAAAACAGTATTGGCAGGCAGTAATTCAGATGTAGAACTTCAGAAGAGTAACATCCTGATGCTTGGACCAACAGGATGTGGTAAGACACTTCTGGCACAGACACTTGCGAAAGTGCTGAATGTTCCATTTGCAATCGCAGATGCCACAGCACTGACAGAGGCAGGATATGTAGGAGAGGACGTTGAAAATATTCTCCTTAAGGTGATTCAGGCAGCAGACGGAGACATCGAGCGTGCAGAACACGGAATCATTTACATTGATGAGATTGATAAGATCACAAGAAAATCAGAAAATCCATCCATCACACGAGATGTTTCCGGAGAAGGTGTTCAGCAGGCACTTCTGAAAATCATCGAAGGAACAGTTGCGTCTGTTCCACCGCAGGGCGGAAGAAAGCATCCACATCAGGAGTTGATCCAGATTGATACAACGAACATCTTGTTTATCTGTGGTGGTGCTTTTGAAGGAATCGATAAGATCATTGAGACGAGAATCGATAGAAAATCAATCGGATTCAATGCAGAGATCGCATCAAAACATGAGTACGATATGGATGTACTTCTTCAGGAAGCACTTCCACAGGATCTTGTAAAGTTTGGTTTGATTCCTGAGCTGGTCGGAAGACTTCCGGTGACAGTATCATTGGATCTTCTGGATAAGGATGCATTGATACGCATTCTTACAGAGCCAAAAAGTGCGATCGTAAAACAGTATCAGAAGCTTCTGGAGCTGGATGGCGTGAAGCTTGAATTTGATAAAGATGCTCTGTTAGAAATAGCAGAGACAACATTGAAGCGTAAGACAGGTGCGAGAGGTCTCCGTGCGATCATGGAGAATATCATGATGGATACGATGTTTACAGTACCGTCAGATAAGACAATCAAGGAATGCCGCATTACGAAGGAAGCGGTTCTTGGAAAATCATTCCTGACATCTGAGAGCAAATAGTAACTGGATACAGGAATCCTGCAAACAGTTGCGGAGTATAAAACGAGGCGGGAGTGATGGGATATCCATCCTACCCGCCTTTTCTAACGAGGAGGAATTGAATTGGACAACGAGACAAGAAGTCTCCCTATGGTTGCCTTAAGAGGATTAACAATCATGCCGGAGATGATCGTTCATTTTGATGTGAGCAGGGAGCGTTCTGTCAAGGCGATTGAAGCTGCCATGCTTCATGACCAGAAGATTTTTCTGGTTACTCAGATTGATCCTGAGGTGGAATCACCGGATCTGGCAGGTGTATATCATGTAGGAACCATTGCCTATATCAAACAGGTTGTGAAACTTCCGCAGAACCTTTTGCGGGTACTTGTAGAGGGAACGGGAAGAGCCACACTTGTGAAATTTGAGCAGGAGTTTCCGTTTATCAGAAGTGAGATCACACCTGTTGATGAAGAAGAAATGCAGATGCCGGAACCAGTGATGGAAGCCATGCACAGAAGCCTTAAGGAATTATTCCACAGATACTGCATGGAAAATGGAAAAGTCAGCAAAGAGCTGGTAGCACAGATTTTAAATATAGATAATGTTGAGGAACTGGTTGAGCAGATTGCAGTAAATATTCCTTTATCTTATCAGAATAAGCAGAAGATCCTGGAGGCACTTACACTGGAGGAACGTTATGAAGTTCTGGGTGCAATCCTTGGAAATGAGATTGAGATCATGCAGATTGGCAGAGATCTCCAGAAAAAAGTGAAGGCCAGAATTGATAAGAATCAGAGAGAATATATTCTCAGAGAGCAGCTGAAACTGATACGTGAGGAACTGGGTGAGGATAATACTGCGGATGACGCAGAGGAGTTTAAGAAGAAACTCCAGGAACTTCAGGCCGGCGATGAGGTAAAAGAGAAGATCAGCAAAGAAATCGAGAGATTTAAGAATACCAACAGCAATGTATCCGAGAATGCAGTACTGCGTGGTTATATTGAGACCATGCTGGCACTTCCCTGGGAGAAGAAATCCACAGATTCTGATGATCTGAAAGAAGCATGGAAAGTACTTCAGGAAGGTCATTACGGCCTGAAAGATGTGAAGGAGCGTGTGATGGAGTTCCTTTCTGTCCGCAAACTGACACATAAGGGAAAAAGCCCGATCCTTTGTCTGGTAGGACCTCCAGGAACAGGTAAAACATCCATTGCCAGATCTATTGCAGAAGCAATGCATAAGAAATATGTACGTATCTGTCTGGGCGGTGTGAGAGATGAGGCTGAGATCCGGGGTCACAGAAAGACTTATGTAGGAGCAATGCCGGGAAGGATCACCGCAGCATTACAACAGGCAGGAGTGAGCAATCCGCTGATGCTTCTGGATGAGATTGATAAGACCAGCAGTGATTATAAAGGAGATACTTCTGCGGCACTTCTTGAGGTGCTCGATCCGGAACAGAACAGCAGATTTATGGATCATTATATAGAAGTTCCACAGAATCTCTCAGAAGTACTGTTTATTGCAACTGCAAACGATGTTCAAGGCATTCCGAGACCACTTCTTGACCGTATGGAACTGATCGAGATCGCAGGTTATACTGAGAATGAGAAGGAACATATTGCAAAGGAACATCTGATTCCGAAGCAGATGGAAGAGAACGGTATCGAGAAAGGTAAACTGACAATCCAGTCAGCGGCTCTTAAGAAGATCATCAACAATTATACAAAAGAAGCCGGAGTTCGAAACCTGGAGAGAACCATCGGACAGATATGCAGAAAAACTGCACGTCTGATCATGGAAGAAGATAAAAAGAAAGTTACAGTGACTTCAAAGAATCTGTCAGATTTTCTTGGAAAAGAGCATTTTAACTATCTTATGGCAAATAAGAAGGATGAGATTGGTATTTCCCGCGGGCTTGCCTGGACACAGGTGGGCGGCGATACACTGCAGATTGAAGTCAATGTAATGCCCGGAAAAGGTGAGCTGATGCTTACCGGACAGTTGGGAGATGTTATGAAAGAGTCTGCACAGGCAGGTATTACTTATATTCGTTCCATTGCTTCTGACTATAAAGTCGAACCGGAATTTTTCCAGGAAAACGATATTCATGTGCATATTCCGGAAGGGGCAGTACCAAAAGACGGACCATCCGCAGGTATTACCATGGCAACTGCAATCCTTTCCGCAATTATTAAGAGACCGGTAAGGGCAGACCTTGCAATGACCGGTGAGATCACACTGAGAGGAAGAGTTCTTCCGATCGGTGGTTTGAAAGAAAAGCTTCTTGCGGCCAAATATGCCAAGATCAAAGAGGTGTTAGTGCCGGCAGAGAATAAACCGGATATTCAGGAATTAGATAAGGAAATCACAGACGGACTTACCATTACCTTTGTAAGTTCGATGAAGGAAGTGCTTAATAAGGCACTGGTATAAAATAAATGGTCAGTCAGTAAAGATTGACCATTTGTTGTGAAAAAAGAGAGGAAATCAATGGTTATTAAGAATGTATCATTAGATATCGTATGCGGTATTACCAGCAAACTCCCGGACACCAACAGACCGGAGGTTGCATTTGCAGGAAAATCAAATGTGGGAAAATCATCTCTGATCAACGGGCTGATGAACCGGAAATCTCTTGCCAGAACAAGTGCACAGCCGGGAAAAACACAGACCATTAACTTTTATAATATCAATGAAGCCATGTATCTGGTAGACCTCCCTGGTTACGGATACGCAAAGGTTTCACAGTCTGAGAAGGAAAAATGGGGCAAGATGATCGAAAGATATCTTCATACATCCAAAAACCTGAAGGCGGTTTTCCTTCTTATTGATATCCGTCATGATCCGTCTGCAAATGACAAGATGATGTATGACTGGATTCTGAACAATGGCTATGAGCCGATCATTATTGCAACGAAGCTTGACAAGCTCAAACGAAGCCAGGTTCAGAAAAATATCAAAGCAATCAAAGAAGGGCTGAAGCTGAGCAAAGATGGCATTATTATTCCTTTCTCTGCTGAGACGAAGCAGGGAAGAGATGAGATCTGGGCTCTGATTGACGAGTTGACCGGACTGGCAGCTACTGAAGAAGCCTGAAAAAATAAATATTCGCTGTTTACTGACGGGATTTTTTTCCTGCGAAAATAAGCAGCAGACAGACAAAATACGAGGACAAAAAATATTATGGGAATTATCAAGGCATTCAAGCTGGGATTTGACTATCTCAAGTATGATGAAGATGGTAACGTGCAGGATACGCAGCGTGCTGTCAATGATGTAAACCTGGACATTGAAGCCGGACAATTCGTGGCTGTTCTGGGACATAATGGTTCCGGAAAATCTACTCTTGCAAAGCACCTGAATGCGCTGTTGCTTCCGACGGAAGGAACTTTGTGGGTAGATGGGATTGACACGTCTAAAGAGCCGGAATTATGGAAAGTCCGACAGAAAGCGGGCATGGTTTTTCAGAATCCTGACAATCAGATCATAGGAACTGTAGTAGAAGAAGACGTAGGGTTCGGACCGGAGAATATGGGTGTGCCCACAGAGAAAATCTGGGAGCGTGTAGATGAGAGCCTGAAAAAAACAGGAATGACATCCTATCGTTATCATTCTCCGAATAAACTTTCCGGCGGACAGAAGCAGAGAGTTGCAATTGCCGGTGTCATGGCAATGCGTCCGAAATGCATCATTTTGGATGAGCCAACTGCAATGCTGGATCCGAATGGACGAAAGGAAGTTCTTGAGGCAGTCAGTGACCTTAACAGACGGGAAGGAGTGACAGTTATTCTGATCACCCACTATATGGAAGAAGTTGTTCATGCGGACAAGGTATATGTTATGGACAACGGAGAAGTGGTGATGCAGGGAACACCCAGAGAGATTTTCTCACAGGTGGAAACTCTGAAAGAATACAGACTGGATGTGCCGCAGGTAACACTTCTGGCACACGAACTTCATAAAGCCGGAGTGGATGTTCCGGAGGGAATACTGACTACAGAGGAGCTGGTGAATGCCTTATGTCAATAGAATTAAAAAATGTAACTTATACCTACAGTCCGGGAACTGCCTATGAGATCCATGCGCTGAAAGATATCAATCTTTCTATTCCGGACGGACAGTTTATCGGAATTATCGGACATACAGGAAGCGGGAAATCTACACTGATCCAGCATTTCAATGCTCTGATCCGTCCGACTTCCGGTACCATTACTTACAATGGAGAGGATATCTGGGGAGAGAAATATGATCGTCGTGCCCTGCGAAGCGAGGTTGGTCTTGTATTTCAGTATCCGGAGCATCAGCTCTTTGAGAATGATGTGCTTTCTGATGTATGCTTTGGTCCCATGAATCAGGGATTATCCAGGGAAGAGGCAGAAGTAGAAGCAAAGAAAGCACTGCAGCACGTAGGTTTCAAGGAGAAAAATTTCAGTAAATCCCCTTTTGAGCTTTCCGGCGGACAGAAGAAAAGAGTTGCTATTGCCGGTGTACTGGCAATGAATCCGAAAATTCTTATTCTGGATGAGCCAACTGCAGGTCTGGATCCGAAAGGACGAGATGATATCCTTGACCAGATCGCAGAGCTTCATAAAGTAAGAGGGATTACTATTATCCTTGTATCCCACAGCATGGAGGATATTGCAAAATATGCGGAGAGACTGATCGTAGTCAATGACGGAGAAATCGCATATGACGATGCTCCCAAAGCAGTATTTGCTCATTACAGAGAGCTGGAAGCCATGGGACTTGCAGCACCGCAGATTACTTATATCATGCATGCGTTGAAGGAAAAAGGCCTGGATGTAGATGTAACTGCTACAACGGTGGATGAGGCAAAAGAGAATATCCTTGCAGTTTTAAGAAAATGTAATCCCGGGAAATTGTCCGGTGACAAACAATCTGTTTCAGACAGTCAGTCGAAAAAAGAAAATGCCAAAGCAGAAACCTTAATTAGTGAGATGGAAGCTGATCTGACTGAGGATGGGACGAAAGAGTCTCATTCAGATGCGCCTGATGAAGATTTAAGCATTCAGAAGGAAACAATGGATAAAAAGTCTGCAGAACAAGAAGAGAATGAGGGAGGGCAGGAAGTATGATCCGAGACATTACAATAGGACAGTATTATCCTGCAGATTCCGTTCTGCACAAAATGGATCCGAGAGCAAAGCTGGTGGGTACGCTGGTGTTCATCATCTCTGTCTTTGTATTCCATACATTTCCGGGATATGCAGTGGCAACTATATTTCTGGCAGCGATGATCATTCTTTCCAAAGTTCCTGTGAAATTTATGTTCAAGGGACTGAAGGCAATCGTGATGCTTCTTATGATCACAGTGGTATTTAATATATTTCTGACACCCGGAAAGGTTCTCTGGCAGTGGGGAATCCTGCATGTGACAGAGGAGGGCCTGAAGCTGGCCGGAAGAATGGCCATCCGCCTGACGTATCTGGTGATCGGTTCTTCTCTTATGACGCTGACTACCACACCCAATCAGCTTACAGATGGTCTGGAACGACTTCTCAGGCCGTTAAATAAACTTCATGTGCCAATCCACGAGATTGCCATGATGATGTCTATTGCGCTGCGTTTTATCCCAATCCTTATGGAGGAAACCGATAAGATCATGAAAGCACAGATTGCACGTGGCGCAGATTTTGAAACCGGAAATATAATTCAGAAGGCAAAAAATATGATTCCGCTTCTGGTTCCGCTGTTTATTTCTGCGTTCAGAAGAGCAAATGATCTGGCCATGGCCATGGAAGCAAGGTGCTATCATGGAGGGGATAACAGAACCCAGATGAAGCCATTGCGTTATGAGTCCAGAGACTACATTTCCTATGTGGTGATGTGGGCTTATCTGGGAATCGCCATTATTTTCAGGATTGTGGGAATCTGAGAAAGTACTGATATAATTTATAAAGATATTTTATATGCTGTAATCCGGTAGGAAAGGATTACAGCATATTGTTTATTTTGTTATAACAAAAGTTTTCAATTTTTATGGAGGAAAACAGATGAAAAGAATTGGTCTTGTAGTTGCATATGACGGCACAAACTATTGCGGCTGGCAGACACAGCCAAACGGGATTACCGTGCAGGGGGTTTTAAATGAAACACTGTCCGAGCTTCTTGGCGAGAAGATAGAAACGATCGGTGCAAGCCGTACAGACGCAGGGGTTCATGCCATGGGAAATGTGGCAGTATTTGACACCAACACACGCATTCCCGGAGAAAAGATTTCCTATGCACTGAACCAGCGGCTTCCGGGAGATATCCGTATTCAGCTCTCCGAAGAAGTAGAACCGGATTTCCATCCCCGTTATTGCGACAGCGAGAAAACATACGAATACCGCATCCTGAATCGCAAATTCCCGGTTCCGACAGAGCGCTTATACACCTATTTCTATCACTATAAACTGGATGTAGATAAGATGAAAGCTGCAACCTCATACCTGATTGGACAGCATGATTTTGCTTCTTTTTGCGGTGCAAAAGCGCAGGTAAAAACAACCATTCGTACAGTAACAGGAATTGATGTATGGCGTGACGGAGACATCGTAACTATCCGCGTAACAGGAACAGGATTCCTTTACAACATGGTTCGTATTATCGCAGGAACGTTGATAGAAGTAGGAAACGGTCAATATCCACCGGAGAGAGTAAAGACAATCCTGGAAGCCTGCAACCGCGAAACGGCAGGCCCGACAGCTCCGGCACAGGGATTAACATTGATGGGAATTGAATTTTTTGACTAATCTATAAAATGTAAAAATCATTGCATGCTACATTTTTTCAGACTGAATGACTGAAATGTAGCATGCGATTTTTTTACAACAATGAGTATGGAAAACAAAAAACGGGGGAGTAACGAAAAAAGTTGAAAAAACGACACAAAACCTATTGACAGAACAGAACCCTTATAATATAATAACCAAATGTGACGTAGTGCGAGATGCTTAAGCCAAATAGCCCAGGCGAAAGTATTTATCAGCGGTTTCGGACATTTCCGCATTTTTAGCACCGGCGTTTCCAATAACTTATATTCGCGGGAAATTCCGCGGTTAATTAAACTATCGTTGATAAATAACAGGAGGTAAAACCATGCAGACTTATATGGCTAATCCAGATAAAATCGAAAGAAAATGGTATGTAGTTGACGCTGATGGATGTACTCTTGGCCGTCTGGCATCCGGAGTAGCAAGCGTTTTAAGAGGAAAAAATAAACCACAGTTTACACCACACGTAGACACAGGTGATTATGTAATCATCGTAAACGCTGACAAGATCAAAGTTACAGGTAAGAAATTAGAGCAGAAAATCTACTACAATCACTCCGATTATGTAGGTGGAATGAGAGAAACCACATTAAAAGAAATGTTAGCAAAGAAACCTGAGAGAGTTATCGAGCTCGCAGTTAAAGGTATGCTTCCAAAAGGACCTTTAGGAAGAAGCATGTACACAAAACTTTTCGTATATGCAGGACCGGAACACAAACATGAAGCTCAGAAACCAGAA
>OGKX01000889.1_pt1 | contig 14801 bp, 9 predicted proteins | sample 1572541 | NCBI WGS metagenome assembly OGKX01 (sample SAMEA2581982, study PRJEB24529) | metagenome | biome: Human gut stool | place: China | collected 2011
CGCCAGGGTATCGCCTGTATGCCGTACCGGGCTGATGGTCAGTATGATTTGTTTTCCGGCGAGCGGCCCTTCGATCAGCTTCGCGAACGTCTCGACGATCTCCTCCACCGAAAGCCGTCTTCTGGAAAATTCCGCGGCGGGCCGGCGGTGGCAGTTGGCGACCGCTTCGCCCTGACGCTCGTAGACCCATGCCGTGCCGAAGGTGAAGACGATGCGGTCGGCCGTGCGGAGTGCGTCGGCCCCGGCCTGCCGCGCGGCGTTCATTTTTTGCAGGGCTTCGTCGGCCGTCGGGGCCGAGAAGTCGCCGTGGAACCCGAAATGGTGCCACACCTCGCCGTCGAACCCCAGCTCCCCGCGCGTCACGGGCGCCGGGTCGGCATAACTGCGGATCGCCGCGGCGATGGAGAGCGGATTGAACAGGATGCCCGAGGGGTTTTCCGCCACCCGGAATTTGGCGCCGGCGAGTTTTCGGGCGATGTGCGCGGCGAAGCACGACCCGAGCGCGAGCACCCGGTTTTCGTAGCCGATTTTCACCCCGAGGGATGTAATTTCGATTTCGGTGCGGAATTTCATGGCGTACAAATGTACAAAATTTCTTACCTTTGTTCTATGATTCTGAAAGCAAACTGCAAAATAAATCTGGGGCTGGATGTCCTGCGCCGCCGTGAGGACGGCTACCACGAGTTGTCGACCGTGATGTTCCCCGTGCGGGGACTGTACGACGTGGTCGGGGTGACGCGCACGGCCGTGCCCGGCGTGCGGTTCCTCTCCGAAGGGCTGGCGGTGGATTGCGCCCCCGGGGAGAACATCTGCGTCAAGGCATTCCAGCTGATGCGGGAGCGCTACGGCGTGGACGGCGTGATGATCGGCCGGGCGACCTACGGCCGGCCGTGGATATTCCGCGAAGTGAAGCACTACCTCTCGACGGGCGAAGCGCTGCCGCAGCCGTCGGTCGCGGAACGCGTGGCCATCGCGAAGGAACATTTACAGAAATCGCTCGAAATCAAGGGTGACCATGTCGGAATCCTCGAAATGCGGCGTCACATGACCAACTATTTCAAGGGGCTGCCCGACTTCAAGTCCACACGGCTGAAACTCGTGACATCGCTCGACACCGCCGAGCTGTTCGCCACGCTCGACGAGATCGCCTGCCGCTGGGGCGGCTACGATTTGAGCGAAGCGGTTCCGGCACCGCTGTCGCACAACCTGTGAAAAAGCGGGGCCACAATGTATGCGGCCCCGCTTTTTCATCGGAATCATACCGGTCCCTACTCGACCGTAATGCTGTTGAGCAGGCCGGTGCGGTTCCCGTAGCCGTCCACCTCGAAGGCGTAGATTCGACCGAAAGCCGGGCGTTTGAAGAATAGCATAAAATAATGCACGATTTCGATTGGCATACAAATATAAATACATCAGCTGTTCCGGGGCACCAATATTTGACCAATCGACGACAATTTTTCGCCAACCGAACCCCTGCGGGGCATTTTGACTAAATCTTGCTTTTTTCTGATCAAAATATGGCAGGTAAAAAATTTTAATTTACGAAATTTGTATTCGTAAATCAGTATATCTATTTGAGCGACGACGATGGCAATACGGACAACCATCAGATATATGTGCTCGAAAATCCGGAGCAGGACCCCCGCAAAGGTCGAAGAGATGACCAAAGCGTATGAAGCCTGGGCAAAGCGCTGCATGGTAGAGCCTTACCCCGGACAGTCCAAGAAGAAGAGACAGTAAACAGCAAACACTATATTCAACCCTCTTATCAATCAATAATGAAAAAAACAATTCTGACAACCGTGGCAGCGCTGAGCGTGCTGTGCACCTTTGCCCAGTGGAAACCCGTGGGCGACAAAATCAAGACGCCATGGGCCGAAAAGGTCGACCCGGCCAATGTGCTTCCCGAATACCCGCGTCCGCAGATGGTACGCTCGCAGTGGGTGAACCTCAACGGCCTGTGGGACTATGCCATCAAACCCGTCGGCGCCATGGAACCGAAAACGATGGACGGAAAGATCCTCGTCCCCTTCGCTGTCGAATCCTCGCTGTCGGGCGTGCAGAAGGGCCTCACCGAGAAGGATGAACTCTGGTACCGCCGCACGTTCAGCGTGCCCGCCGCCTGGAAAGGCAGCAACGTGCTGCTGAACTTCGGCGCGGTGGACTGGAAAGCCGACGTATTCGTGAACGACATCCTTGCAGGCTCGCACACGGGCGGCTTCACGCCCTTTTCGCTCGACATCACCCCCTATCTCAAGGCCAAAGGCGGGCAGAAGCTGGTCGTACGCGTGTTCGACGGCACGGACAAGGGATACCAGCCCCGCGGAAAGCAGGTGCTGACCCCCAACGGCATCTGGTACACGCCGGTCAGCGGCATCTGGCAGACCGTGTGGATCGAACCGGTGGCGAAGAGCCACATCTCGGGCATCAAGGCCATTCCCAACCTGGACCAGAAGAACATAGCCGTAACCGTGGCGGCCGAAAACTGCACGACGGGCGATCTGGTGGAGGTGAAGATCCTCGACAAGGGTGAGCTCGTGGCTTCGGCGACGGGACTTCCCGGAAGCCCGCTGCGTCTGTGCATCGCCGAGCCGAAACTCTGGAGCCCCGACTCGCCGTTCCTCTACGACATGGAAGTGTCGCTCAGGCAGGGCGGGAAAACCATCGACAAGGTCGATTCGTACACCGCCATGCGCAAGATCGGAACCAAGCGCGACAAGGGCGGCATCCTCCGCATGACGCTCAACGACAAACCGCTCTTCCACTTCGGTCCGCTCGACCAGGGTTGGTGGCCGGACGGCTTATACACAGCGCCAACAGACGAAGCATTGGTATATGACTTGAAGAAGATCAAAGATTTCGGCTACAACATGGTGCGCAAGCACGTAAAAGTAGAACCGGCACGCTGGTATAGTTATTGCGACCAACTCGGACTGATCGTATGGCAAGATATGCCGAACGGAGGTCGCGGTCCTGCCGAATGGCAGATGCACAAGTACTATGACGGCGCAGACGCCATCCGCTCCGCAGCATCAGAAGCTAACTATCGCAAAGAATGGAAAGAAATTATCGACTACCTGTATTCTTATCCGAGCATCGGCGTATGGGTACCTTTCAACGAAGCATGGGGACAATTCAAGACTCCTGAAATCACTAAATGGACGAAAGAATACGACCCCAGCCGTCTGGTAAACCCTGCCAGTGGAGGTAACCACTACACGTGCGGAGATATTCTCGACCTTCATAACTATCCCGGACCGAACCTCTATCTCTACGATCCGATACGCGCTACCGTACTGGGCGAATATGGCGGTATAGGTATGGCACTGAAAGGACATCTGTGGCTGGCAGACAAGAACTGGGGCTACGTGAAGTTCAACACGCCGGAAGAAGTGACTAATGAATACATAAAATATGCAGACCATTTATTGGAACTGATCGAGAAAGGCTTCTCGGCTGCCGTATACACACAAATCACAGATGTGGAAGAAGAAGTGAACGGTCTGGTTACTTACGACCGGAAAGTTATTAAAGTAGACGAGCCTAAAATCAAAGCCATCAACCAGAAAATTTGTAACTCGCTAAATAAATAAAAGTTTCATATTAATGAATAAACTATTCTCTACAATCATGTCAGTTTGCCTCGCATGCAATGTGCAGGCAACTGACCTGTTTAAAACGAGTCAGGATATCGCTTTGCGTGCACCGTCCGTACCTCTGATCACTTCCGACACTTATCTTGCTATCTGGTCTCCCTACAACGAACTGAACGAAGGGAACACCGAACACTGGACAACCGCCCCCCATCCTTTACTGGGAGCGCTCCGGGTGGACGGGAAAGTATATCGTTTCATGGGCAAGGACAAGCTAAACCTCGAAACAATCCTTCCGATGACAAACACCGAACGTTGGGAAGCAAAGTTCACCATGAGCCAACCGGCGGCCAACTGGATACAGCCCCAGTTCGATGATTCCGGATGGACCAAGGGCAAAGCCGCTTTCGGCACCAAAGACATGAAACGCATCGGCACAGAGTGGAACACCGAAGACATCTGGGTACGCCGTAGTTTCAACCTCAATCAAGACCTGACAAACGACATTATCTACTTACGTTATTCACACGACGATGTATTCGAGCTCTATCTGAACGGAGAAAAACTGGTGGCAACCGATTATTCCTGGAATGACGATGTTACCATCGAACTATCCGCATCAGCTAAAGCCAAGCTCCGTAAAGGAACAAACATTATTGCAGCACACTGTCACAACACAACCGGCGGAGCATACGTTGATTTCGGCCTGTTCCGTGAGAACAAACAGCTCAGCAACTTCAAGGAAGCTGCTATCCAGAAGTCTGTCGATGTATTACCGACACAGACCTACTATACATTCACCTGCGGTCCGGTAGAACTGGATCTCGTATTCACAGCACCTCTGCTGATGGAAGATCTTGATCTTATCTCGACCCCTATCAACTACATCTCCTATCGGGTACGTTCACTCGACAAGAAACAACATGATGTGCAAGTGTATATCGAAACAACCCCGCAACTTGCCGTACACGAACCGTCACAACCAACCATCTCAGAAAAGATCAGCAAAAACGGAATGGATTACCTCAAGGCAGGTACCATCGACCAGCCTTACGTAAAACGTAAAGGAGACGGTGTACGCATCGACTGGGGATATGCTTATCTGGGAAGCAACAGCGCACCCAACAAGGACTTAAGCATAGGTAACTACTATGACATGAAGCAAGCCTTCATCACCAACGGCAAACTATTGCCAAACTCCCAGGATTTCATCACCCGCAGCGAAAGCGATATGCCCGCCATGGCTTATACCGAAAACTTAGGCAAGGTAGACAATCAAGGGAAAAGCGGATATGTGATGTTAGGCTACGACGATATCTACTCGATCGAATATTTCTACGAACGCCGCATGGCATACTGGAAACACAACGGTCAAGTCAGCATCTTTGATGCTTTCGAACGTGCGCAGGCTTCTTATCCCTCATTGATGAAACGTTGCCGTGCCTTCGACCAACAACTGATGGCTGATGCAGAAAAAGCCGGAGGCAGGAAATATGCCGAACTACTCGCATTGACTTACCGCCACTCCATTACCGCCCATAAACTCCTTACCGACAAGGAAGGCAACCTGCTTTTCTTATCCAAAGAGAACCATAGTAACGGCTGTATCAACACAGTAGACCTAACTTATCCATCCGCTCCACTATACCTTATTTACAATACGGAACTGATGAAGGGAATGCTCAACTCTATCTTCTACTACAGCGAAAGCGGACGCTGGAACAAGCCTTACCCCGCTCATGACTTAGGAACTTATCCAATAGCCAACGGGCAACTTTATGGTGAAGATATGCCTATCGAAGAAGCCGGAAACATGATTCTGGTAACTACAGCCATCTCTATGATGGAAGGCAATGCCAACTATGCTTCCAAATACTGGGAAACATTATCAACATGGGCAAACTATCTGATTGAGAACGGTCTGGACCCTGAAAACCAACTTTGTACAGATGACTTTGCCGGACATCTGGCACACAATGCCAATCTTTCCGCCAAAGCGATCATGGCAATCGCCGGATACGGAGAAATGGCACGTATGCTGGGCAAAGAAACAACTGCGAACAAATACATCGAAACCGCCAAAAGACTGGCGATAGAATGGGAGAAGATGGCATTTGACGACGATCACTACAAACTGGCATTTGACAAACCGGGAACGTGGAGTCAGAAATACAATCTGATATGGGACAAAGTGTTTAACATGAACATTTTCCCGCAGAAAGTATTTGATACGGAAATTCCTTTCTATCTGACCAAGCAAAATAAATATGGTTTGCTATTGGACTCCCGCGCACAATATACCAAATCCGACTGGGTACTATGGAGTGCCTGTATGTCTCCAGACGATGCTACGTTCCAAAAGTTCATCGACCCGATCTATACTTATGCGAACGAAACAACTTCCCGTGTGCCTATCAGCGACTGGCATGATACGAATACAGGAAAGATGATGAATTTCAAGGCACGTTCCGTAGTAGGTGGCTACTACATGAAGCTACTGATGGAAAAAGTCAAAGAACAGAAATAAAACGAATACTCTTTTCCTCGTTGAATATAGACAAACAGCCCTTTTGCCTAGCGTAAAAGATGCTGTTTGTCTTTTTTCATATCATTTAATGATACGATCAGTTTTCCGGAGTTATATCATCAATCAGATATTGTCCGTCAACGTTAACCACTCTGACCGGGATACTCACGGCACGTTCATACTGGCTGCCTTTAGCCGAAGTATAGTTAACCTCATACCAATTATCATTCAGATGTTTCACCGACAATGTTTTCATGTCATTTTCACCTAAATCTTGCGCACGAATGATCGGATCGGCATCTGTCGCCTCTATCAGCCTATCAACTTTCTCTATCAGCTCTTTGGTCAGAAACTTTTGCTTAATTGAATCCCCAAGTGCGAGAGCTTCTTTACCGGTGGACATGAAACTGGCAGCATAAGCCTCATAAAAGTCTTCAATCATGCCGATGGCTTCTTGTTCAATTCTACTACTGTCCGACACATTCGCCTGTACGTCAGCTGGTTCTGCCGATGTATCCATATTCTTCCGGCTCTGATTGGAACAGGAAAGAAGAAGCATTACGGACTGCAATAATAACAAATGTACAATTCTCAATTTCATAACATTAATGGTTCTTGTTTTAAACTAATAATCAGATTTCCAAACTAATCAGCCTCCCCCTTCAGAATCTCTTCAGTTTTATCCTGACCGGTATAAAAATCTATATTTGCAAAATAACACAAATATTTCCAGAAATAAAGCGTCAGGAACATTCGCACATCACGATCTGTTTTAAAATCACTGCAAAAATGATCCGTGTTCCTGGCAATTTCCCAAAATATCATAACCGAAGAAACTCCTCCTGTCGCATTTTCCGCTTTGACATACGCTTTCAAGGCCGGATGAATGGCCGGTTCCAATTCTCTTTGCCAATATGTGAAGCCATCCAACCGTTTCTTAAACGGCAATATTATATACTCAACCTGAGCTTTCATATACGCATATTGTAGTGAATCGGCAACAAGGCTAAGAGAGCCACCATGCTCCTGCTGATTCTTGGATGCTTGTTGATAAGCATCAGACTGACGATATTCTGACGGAGAAACACCATCCGGAACAAACAGCGTGCAAGAATCATTCAGAATAGCTCCATCAACAAAATAGGAATGAAGTAAACCACCCGCAATCCCTATGTTTTCATTTACCACCTAGCATCTCATGAATTACATCCTCTCTTTTATTGCTAAGTTCATCTATCAACTTTTTCGTGTGTTGTCTTATTGCTGGACTGAAGATTTGGGGATACTCCTTTTCGATTTCATCCAAAGAATAATTTTTGTTATCCCTCAAAAAGAGTACGAATACATAATTCATCAGGTCTGCTTCAGTTGGTTTCTCCTTCAAGCGTTTTTTGAAAAGAGAGGCAGCTTGTTTGTAAGCATCCATAGCCAGGCTCTTTTTAGCATTCTCTTCCAGCATCATTCCCTTACCTAAAATATAGTAAGGATCATCCGGAGAGAATTTCTCCATTTGCAACATGGTTTGCAGTGCTTTCTCCTTCTGTCCCAACGCCATTAAGTATTTAATCTTATTTGCATATGCCAGTTTGTATGAAGGCTCCAAAGCTATCGCCTCATCTGAAAGATGAATAGCCTTATTTAAAGAATCGGAATCATTAAAGAAACCCGCAGTTTTCACAGATTGGTTATTCTTCTCAACTGCTTTGGGAGAAATCTGAGCTATCGCAAAACTCGTGTTCGTGCATAAAAGCAAAATAATAAGTGTTCTCATAATTCTATTTATTATCATTGATTAGATTTTGTTTAATGTGATACACAAAGAACGACAAAAAACAATAGAAACACGAACATTTTCTATTCAAAAAATGATAAAATCTATTCAACAATAAAAATAAGGCAGCCTTTCTCATTCAGTACAAACGAATTTTGATAAAAAGAATTATCAACATGAAACAGCAATCCGATTAGTATTTATAGAGTAATGAACAGTTTCTTTCTTAGATTGAACGTTTTTTTTCCTTCTTTATTCATCGAAACCGCTATCTTTGTAGTAGTTCACATGATACTAAAATAGCACAGAGAAAGTGCTGAACATAAAAATCATACAATAAAATAGACAACTAAAAATAGACAGCACTAATATGAAAAACAAACCGTTATTATTTTTACTCTCAGTATGCGGACTTTTAGCAATATCTGCACGTGGAGAAAATCCACCCGCTAAAGTGATATTCGAACAGTACATGAATCAAGCTCAAACTTTTGCCGATAACTATCCGCGTGAAAAAGCATATCTGCATATGTCACTCTTGCCGAAAAACAAGTTTTCAGTTCAATCAGCCGTCCTTTGTATGTGGAACTGGTAGATCAGGCAGGGCACGTTACTGATAAACAGATCATTAAACTATCACAAGGAGAAGGCAACGGGCAGTTTGTACTCCCCCAGTCAATGCTATCCGGTTATTACGAAGTACGTGCTTACACCCGCTGGATGCTTGCATTCAGTGATCCGCAGTACTTTTCACGTACTTTCCCTGTCTATCAGCTTTCTCATAGCGACCAGTTGGAGCGTAGTATCAGCACCTATGAGTTGAGTCCGTCTATGGAGAAAAGGCCGGAAGAAACAAGAGAGAAGCTGAGTCTGCGTTTCTTTCCGGAAGGAGGACAGTTAGTCGAAGGGATAACTTCGCAGGTTGCTTTCAAAGCAGAAAGCAAAAATGAAGGAAATATTCAATTATCAGGCACACTTTATACCAAAGAAGGGCAAGAAATCACGTCTTTTGAAACTTTACACGATGGAATGGGAGCTTTTGAGTATACGCCTTCTGCTCTGCCGGCAATCGCTAAAGTAAACTTTCAAGGAAAACAGTATGAATTTACCCTCCCTAAAGCACTGCCAAGCGGGTATATTCTGAAAGTAGGCAATAATGCAGGGGCTATTTCTGTGACGGTATCATGTAATGCAGCGACCCCGCAGGATACATTAGCCGTTTTTATAAGCCATCAGGGACGTCCCCATGCCTATCAGCTTATCCACTGTCAGGCAAATAAGCCTCAGCAATTTACAGTATTGTCGCGCAAGTTACCGGCAGGAGTCTTACAAATCAGTCTGCTCAATCGTGCCGGAAATACTTTATGCGACCGCTTTATCTTTGCTTCTCCACGGGCTCCTTTACAAATCTCGCCCAAAGGTTTAAAAGAGATTTACGCTCCTTATGCTCCCATCCGCTGCGAACTGCAGTTGAACAACGCCATAGGAGAACCGATACCCGGCAAATTATCAGTCAGTATCCGTGACGCCGTCCGCTCTGATTATATGGAATATGATAACAATATCTTCACCGACCTTCTACTTACATCGGACTTGAAAGGCTACATTCATCAACCCGGCTACTACTTCACAGAGAGTTCTCTCCGGAAACAGAAGGAACTGGATATACTGTTAATGGTACACGGATGGCGTAAATATGATATGACACAACAGATCGGTATCAGCCCATTCACCCCACTTCAGTTGCCAGAAAGCCAACTGGTACTTTATGGACAAGTCAAATCTACGATTCTCAAAAACAAGCTGAAGGATATAGCTCTCAGCGTAATGGTGAAGAGAGATGCAGAGATTATTACCGGTCAGACCGTTACGGATGAGAACGGACATTTCAGCATTCCGCTGGAAGATTTCGAGGGATCAATGGAAGCTGTGATCCAGACTCGCAAAGTGGGAAAAGAACGAAATAAGGACGCTTCTATTCTCATCGACCGGCATTTCTCGCCTGCTACGCGTGCATACGGTTACAGAGAGTTGCACCCGGAGTGGAGCAACATTGCCCACTGGCAACAGGAAGCTGAAAAATTCGACTCTTTATATATGGATTCCATCCGTCGGGTAGACGGGCTTTATCTTTTGGACGAAGTTGAAATCAAAAGTAAGCGGCGCAGTCAAAGTACGAATATGGCGACTAAAATTAATGAGCAAAGTATTGATGCCTACTATGATATACGCCAGGCTGTCGATCAGCTTCGCGACAATGGCAAAGTTGTCACCACTATCCCGGAGGTGATGGAAAAATTAAATCCACTCTTTTACTGGGACCGTTCCAATGATAACTGTACTTACCGCCAGAAACCGATCTGTTATATTATGGATAACAAAATTCTATCGTCAACAGAAGTAAACATGATGCTGACTGAAATAGACGGTTTGGCTTCTATTATCATCAGTAAAGGCACAGGAGGAGTAGATGATGAAATTATCCAGAATACCAAAATGTCTAATTCCAATGATGTAGATGTATCGGAACTGGACAAATATAGTATTTTCTACCTCATTCCATTGCCCAGACATGATGTTCTGAATAAACACGAGACTGCGGCTCTTGGTACCCGGCAGACTGTTATGCAGGGATATACACCGGCATTGGAGTATTATTCTCCTGCTTATATAGATAAAGAATTATACATGGATAAAGCAGACAAAAGACGAACTCTTTACTGGAATCCGACTGTGCAGACGGATGAAAATGGAAAGGCAGTGATCGAATGTTACAATAATCAGTATTCCACGCCATTGATTATTCAAGCTGAGACACTGAGTAATGACGGGAAGCTAGGGAGCGTGACGTATTCTACAGTTGCAGAAACGAAATAGTATGCTTTAGGATATTTGACAATAAACGGCACACAATCAGTCCTAAAATAACTTTTCAAAATAAGAGAAGAGGGTGAATTCAATAACTTGAACTTCACCCTCTTCTTGAATCATTAGATTAGCGATTAATAGAAACTACCATTCAATTGCTTGATCTTCGTCTGGAATCTGAGTATTGATATCACGTGATAATGTCAATGTACCTTTTACATGATAGCGAATGATGGTACCTTCCACTGGTATATAATTGAAATAATAATCAACATTATTAATTATTACATAACGGTGTTCCAGATAAGGCTTCGCGTCATCCATTGATGAAGAAATACGAAATGAAGGAGTCACGTCCTTGTTTAATTCAAATCCAATCTCTTCTGCATTATCACAGGAAATAGTAACCGAACCATTCGTCTCACCATTAAAAGCAAATTTGATTTTATACTTTCTACGGTCTGTATAATCCTCATCTACTATTCCTGCATACGTAAAAATAGTCTGTTCATCTATCACATACCCTCTTATTGACGATTTTGTGATAGATTCTGCTGTTTCTATCGGTTTACCATCTCCATCATATCCCGTCACCACCTTGTTGGTTATTCCTGTACCAGAATAATCGCCAGAGTAATCATTAAATGGGAAGATTCTCAATATCGCCTTAGCATAGTCTTTACGTGGATGAGCTACGTAGTTGTAAGACGCGTCGTCTACAATCTGCAATGGAAGTACCCATTTTTCTGACATATCAATGTTGCGAAAATCAAATTTAAGATCCAGTAAACCTTTATTTTCTCCTGCTTTTATCTGTAGAGATTCTGGATATGAAGCGTATGCCAATCCTTCTGCTCCCATATCCTCATAATATAGTTCTGTACGTGTAGCGTAACGAGCGTAATTCAAAATATTCAATGTATCAGCATCATGTGCTACGTGTACAGTGACATTACTTGGATTATCGGTAGAACCACTAACAAGTATCGGTAACTGATAATTGGACCTCCCTTCTCCTCCTTCTGCATAATTTCCTTCTGCATCATGGCGGCTATAAGGTACATATATATTCGTCACTCCCTTACTATCCAGTTGTGAACTGAAAGAAATGTAGTGCTCATATTGTTCATCTTCCCATTCCGAATTGCAGGAAGTTCCCAACATTGTCATTGCAGCCAAAGCTGCCAAAGTATATATTTTCTTCATATATAAGTCTTTATGTTTAGAATTAATCATACATTGTCCATCCTGGGTTCTGTGTTAAACGTGAATTACGTTTCAACTCACTATGTTTGATAGGCCATAACCATAGCTTTTCCGAGAAAGTAGACGGGAGATTGTAAACAGGAATTGCCGAATGGAATTCGTCTCTCTTAGCTTCACCAACAAAGACATTACAACCGTATATTTGCAGAGATTCTTCTACTGGCGCATCTTTCCAACGGCGAATGTCAAAGTAACGTTTTCCTTCGCCCATTAACTCTATCATACGTTCACGTTTTAATGCTTTACGCATATCATCAACCCCACTCTGCAGATAAAATTCGTCTGGATAGTCAGGCAACCCGGCACGAATACGTACCGGATGAATACCTCTTTCCATTTGTTCTTTATCACGGCTGATAGTGTAGGTTGTCGCCTCATTCCAAGAAGGTATATTGTATGTTCCAGTCAACTCATTCAATGCTTCAGCATAAAGCAGTAGAATATCCGCATAGCGAATTGCTGTTTCAGCTTTCGCAACATAATTGCCTGGATAGTCGTTTGGATGAACAAACTTTTTGATTCCTATACCTGTACGCAAGTAGAAACCGTCATTACGATAACCATCGGAACTTCCAAAGTAGTACCAAACTTGTTGATTTACATCGGCAGGTTTGCTTTCAGTCTGGCTCAAATAATACCAGGTACAGCCATTATAAGCAACAGAAGCATAGAATCGTGGTTCGCGTTCTACATATTGCAAAGAAACATTCATCCCAGTTTTGGCCTGATCGTTATCTCCTTTCTTCGGATCATATTTCCAACCTAATTCCGGATATTTATTATCCTTCAAGTCTTGCAAATCAGTAAATCCGGTTCTACGTTCACGAGTATCTACAATACCTTGATAATTAGCTACTCCTTGATACATAGAGTTCATACCCGGCTCATTACTACCATTATTCATATAATATGCATCCAGCATTTTCTGTGTCATACCATGACAGTTCCAGCCGCCATCATCTTTGGGCATCTGATGAAGTACCAACATATCTATATTTGTTGCCCCGCGTGTAAATATCAGTTCTTTATTGTTTGCAGGTAATATAGTACCATCAAAGATAGTACGATATGATCTGAGCGGGTCAATATTTGTCCATCCTTTTGGCCAGGGTTGATTGGAAAACTCGCCATCAGCCGGTGGAGTAACAGTCGGACGTTCAGAAGGTCCATTATCAGATGTGGATTTATTTACAATATTCAACTCATAAACATCTAAATCGATGACATCACGGCAAGCGGCAGCAGCTTTTGCCCATTTTTCTTCACTATATTCGGAAGAAAGCAAACGACGCCCTTCATCATCTACCAATTGCTGCGCATATTCATCATTATTTCCATTAGCAAACGGACTAGCTGCAAAAATCAGTGCATAAGCACGAACTGCCAATGCAGCTCCACGAGTAGGTCGGCCTATAGCATAATTATCAGTACGACGATCATATTGTAACTCTTTAGTAGCCTGTACCATTTCGTCACTGATATATTGTGCCACTTCTTCGTATGAGCTACGTGGAGTAGCTATTTGATCATAACTTTGAGTATAATCCACTCCTTCGTCCGGCATAATAGGCACTGGACCATAACGACGTAAGAGCAACCAGTAATAGTAAGCACGAACAAAACGAGCCTGCCCCTTATAATCTAGTATTTCCCAATCAGCCATCTCTTGACACCGGTCAACATTATGGATAAATACTGATGCTTGGAAAATTCCTTTATAACATGCCCCCCATGCCCCAACATTATAAGTATTCTCATCATATTCTCCTAACTTGAACATATTATATGACAATTCATTCTTTGTTGCATCGATTGTCTTATCGCGGTCACCATAATACATATCGTCTGAAAAACAAAACGAATTCTCACTTGGTCCTTTAGTCGTCACCTCATAGTTTTCATTTTTTATAAATGAAAAAGCATAAGCTAACCATTCTTCCACATGATCCTTACTTTCGAAAGTTTTCTCCAGTGTCAGACGATCCTTAAAATATTTCTCCGAATTCAGGTAATCAGAGCAAGAAGAAATTACTCCCATCCCTAATACGGTTAATAATAATATATAAATCTTCTTTATCATAATCTCTTAGTATTTTTATAAGTTAACAGATAAACCCATAGTAACTGATTTTGTTAGCGGATAGGCTTCACCCCGCGGATTGCCAGTTTCCGGGTCCCATGTTTTGAACTTAGACCATGTAATCAGGTTTGATCCTGCAATATAGATACGAATATTATTGAAGTGCAGTTTATTGACTATGCTTTTTGGCAAAGTATAACCGATATCCAGATTCTTCAAACGAATATATCGACCATCACGCATCCAATAAGTAGAGGTTTGTTGGTTGTTTTTATTTTCCCCATAAGTTAAACGCGGATATGTTGCATTGGGGTTCTCATTAGCATGCAATCCCAGTTTGGCAGCAGTCTCTGAATCTACCCAACGATCACTTATCATATCTTTAAAGATATTTCCCCAGTCACTTTCGCTGAATGCATATACACACTTACCATAAATAGGGAAAGTGGATTTACCGGCACCTTGGAAGTGAACATTTACATCAATTCCTTTCCATGCGAAAGATGCCCCTATACCATATACTAAGTTTGGAGTGGTAGTAGCGCCAATAGCAACTTTATCATTATCGTTTACAACACCATCACCATTTACATCTTTATATTTGATATCTCCAGGCTGCACTGTACCAAACTCTTGTTTCGGGCTGGTACGAATATCATCGTAATCAGCAAACAATCCTTCAGCTATCAATCCTTT
>OGKX01000916.1_pt1 | contig 14458 bp, 9 predicted proteins | sample 1572541 | NCBI WGS metagenome assembly OGKX01 (sample SAMEA2581982, study PRJEB24529) | metagenome | biome: Human gut stool | place: China | collected 2011
ATAACCGCTGACACTGTAGTCGTTTACGTTATTTCCGGCACCGGCAATTCCGGCATTGGTATCATCGTGAGAATACCAGAATTGCTGATTGACGTAGGAGGCGTCGGTAGAAGCTGAACTCATCGGCCAGTAGCGACCCGGAAAACCTATCGAGGCATAGAAGCGTGCCGAACGATTGGCGTACATCATAGGTACGTTTTCCCTTAGTAGGTATGTCCCCAGTTTTTTGGATTCGCCGGTGAGTCTGCTGAAGTCCGGTTCATATGGATATTCTGCCGATGAATTATGAATAGTCCGCCCATCTGCCATCAGATAGCAATCAATTACCCTCTGCGGCACAGACATTGAACCCCATCCGCCAAACTTGACAGGGAATGAGTGATGGGTATAGTTAGTGACGTTACTGGATTCCATCGCCCAGATGAATTCTTTATTAGTCTGTATGATACCTTCTCCTGTGAACATGTCGGAGTAAGAGTGATAAGGATCGATATTGCCTGCTCCGTCAGGGAAGTTAGCAGTAGGGACATTGGAGGCCAGAGGATATGGGTTCTGGGCATCTGCTTCCACTGTATGTAGCTCGTATCCCAGTTTGGCGGCAGCTGCTGCAACGGCCCAGCGTCTCGGGTTATACTCTTGATTGACATAGTAGGCTCCGTCGCTTTTACGTTTCCAGGTCCCGAAACATTTACGGGCTGCAGCTCCGCCATTGAAAAGCGGTGAAGCCTGGAAGAGGCGCAAACGGGCGATGAGTGCCATGGCTGCTCCTTTGGTCGGACGTTGATAATAGTTGACGCTTTGCTCATCCGCTGAATAGATGCCTTGAGTTGCCAGTCGGAATTCATCGCATATATAATCTACAGACTCATCATAGGTAGCCCGTTCGCGATTATAATATTCGGCAGGTTCGGAGGTGCTCAGTTCTTCATCGCCCACGATAATCAACGGTCCCCAGTTCATCAAAAGATGATAATAAGCGTACCCACGCATAAAGTGAACATATCCGATATAACGTCTTCTGTCCATTTCGTTCATATCAGGTACATTGTAGACTTCTTTGAGCATTTTGTTACATCTTGCTACAATGACATACATGTCGTACCATTGGTTTTGGATAGGCAGATTTCTGCTGTTGATGGTACCTACGGAAAATTGTAGTCCCCAAAATTCATTTGTCTGATATTTAAGTGTTATTTCGTCCGAAGCAGATTCCCCCGGATTCCAGGAATTTCCCCAGATAGCCCCTGCGTCGGGAAAACCTTTCGGAGTGTTCCAGAGATAACCTTCAGCATTTTTCTTGCTGTGAAAGATGGAGTCTTCTTTGAAAGTAGCTTCGAAGTATGGGTCTACATCCAGAAAATTGCAGGAACTGAGTAGTAGTGTACTTCCTACTGTTGCTCCCAATATTATTTTGAATAACTTTTTCATGAGTGTTCTATATTATTTTTAGAATTTAAGATAAACCTGGAACGTGTAAGTTGCCGGTATCGGATAAGCGGCCCCGTTTGCAGATGCCTGTTCCGGATCAAAATACTTCACTTTGTCGATAGTAAAAAGGTTGTTGGCAACAAACTCCAGATCGACAGAAGATAGTCCTGTCTTTTTTATCCATGGAGTCTTCAGGTTGTACTTCAGACTGAGTTCCTGAAAGCGCAGGAAAGAACCGTTCCGTTTCCAGAAAGAGGAAAGCTGGGAGTTGTTCGTATTACCTCCGTAGGAGAGACGTGGGAATTCTGCATGGGGATTTTCCGTAGCGGTGGTGCCTGAATACCATGCGGGCGTCCATCTGTTCTTGGGATTGTTGGCCAGCTTGATAACGTTGCCGAGTTCTCCGTTATAGAAGGGAATCCATCCTGCGTCATTACCGAGTCCCGAACGGTAGTAGTCTACTTTTGCCGAACCTTTGAAAAGGAAGCTGAGGGTTAAGTCTTTCCAATGAAAATCGGCTCCGAACCCATACATTACCCGGGGGAGTTGGTTGGAATAGGACAAAGGTACTTTGTCATCGTCATTGATAATACCGTCTCCATTTACGTCACGATATTTGATATCTCCCGGACGAATGCGGCCGAATCCGCTTTGGTCGGCACTTGTGTTGATTTCTTCTTTACTGGAGAAGAGACCTTCTGCAATATATCCGCGAAGGATGTTAAAGGGTTTTCCGGTTACACTCAGATAATCATAAGGTAACTTGTTTTCTTCATAGTAATCAATAATATTCTGAGAGAAAGTGTAATTGCCGCGTACAGTGAAGCTCATGTCTTTATTGATCTGGTGGAAGAATTCGAAGTTTCCGTCAGAACCATAGCTATGCATTTTTCCTACATTTGATTTCGGGACGGTAACCATACCTACAAACTTAGGCAGCGTCACACGATCCTGGAAGATGTGATCACGTGTATCGCGGAAAAAGTCAACAGTGACAGAGAGCTTGTCGTGGAAGAACTTGGCATCGATACCAAAGTTGAGTTTCTTTGCTACTTCCCATTGAAGGTTGTCGGCTCCTTTCACAGTTTCTGTAATACCCCGTTCACGATATCCCCAGTAAGAGGCGGCATTGTCATTGATTAATGTCAAATAAGGGAACCGGTCACCACTGATCTGGTCATTACCTACCTGACCGTAGGAGCCGCGGAACTTGAGGAAGCTTAACCAGGGAATGGCCTCATTGACCCAGTTATAGGATGTCGGTACCCAGCCTACAGCAATGGAAGGGAAGAAACCGAATCTTTTTCCTTTTTCGAATTGCGCAGAACCTGTATAACCGAAGTTTGCATCAATGAAATAGCAATTGTTATAGCCATAGGAAACACGTCCTGATAAGTTTTGACGTCGTTGAGGAATGGCATTAATACCCATTGCGTCATAGTCCCATTGGGTGTTATGAACATCTTCCATGTAATATAAAGCCAATGCTCCTAGTGAGTGCAAACCAAATGTACGGTCCCAGTTGGCTTTGGCTTCCATGTAGTATTTTCTGTATCTGTTGTTATTTTGTGTATATTTCATGTTCTCTTTGGCAGTACGCAATGTTTTGATGAGTACCCCTTGTGAACTTCTTCCTGTAGCGCGGTAGAGGTCAGGCCATATGTAACGTCCTTCATTGAAATAATTGATATTTTCGCTCATCGCTTGTACCGACGCTGTCATTCCTTTCAGGAATCCTCCGAATTCCTGTTCAAGTTTGAGTGTAAGCATATTACGCTGAGTTTCATCTTGCGTGTATCCGGTGTTATTTAGCATGACATACGGAGAAGCAAGGTCATGTTTTCCATAAGAAGGGAAGGTACCGTCTGAATAGGTTTTAGGAAACATCAGTGGAGTTAGCTGACGGACTGCTGACCATACCGTATTCGTGTTTTGTCCACCCGGGCTGGTATAGTTGGAAATATATCCGTCCAGACCAAAATAAACTTTGGTTGTTTTGGTCAGATTCATGTCAATATTGGCACGATAGGTTATTTTTTTATATGACAAAGGCTTTTTGAACAGGTTGTCTTCCTGCCGGTAGGCCGCTCCTTCATCCTGATACCCTAATGAAAGATAATATCTGGCTATGTCGCCTCCTCCTTGTGCATTGATGTAATAATTCTGCTGGATAGATGTGCGTTTCATTATTTCATCTATCCAGTTAACATCCGGGTAGAGGTCTTTATCCAAATTGTATTTTATCAGATCCAGTTCCAGACGGGAGTAAAGGTCGTCTTCACCCGACATGGCACGTGCCTCATTGGCAAGGAGAGCGTAGTCATAAGCTCCCAGGTATTCGGGCAGACGTTTGATGTGCGATACTTTTAATGTTGCTCGTCCTGTGATGGTAAGTTTGCCTGTTTCTCCACGTTTAGTGGTAACCAAGACCACGCCATTGGCACCTCGGGTACCATACACTGCGGTGGCGGAGGCGTCTTTCAGGATACTGAACGATTTTACATCATCAGGATCAATGTCTTCAAGGCGGCCTTCGATACCGTCAATCAGCACTAATGCACCGGAGCTGGCTCCGAAAGTACTGATACCACGAATCCAGAAGTTGGAGATGTTTTTTCCCGGTTCGCCCGAACTCTGCATGGTGATGACACCAGCCAACCGTCCGCCGATCATGTTGTTGAGGGAAGTACCGGGAGTACTGAGCTGGGCTACATCAATGGTACTGATTGCACCTACTACTGATATCTTTTTTTGTGAAGTCATACCTGTGACCACTACTTCGTCAAGCTTGGTGTCATCTTCTTCCAATGTAACTTTGAGTGTCATTTCATCTTTAGTCACCAGTTTCTCGATAGATTTCATTCCAATAGCCTGAATGACTAATATTTGGTTGGCATCTACTTTGATACTGAATTTACCATCCATATCTGCTGAGGTTCCCACTCCCGGTGCATTCTTAACATAAATGGTAGTACCCGGTAGCGGTTCACCGGTTTTGTCTATTACAACCCCCGCTACAGTAAACTGTTTTTTCTTATTGTCTTGACTGTAACTCGTCAGCGGTATAAGCGCCATGATCAGTACAATCAGTAGAAAATTATTTCTCATATTGTATTTTGTATAAGGTTATTCAATGGATAATTTACGAATCACTTTGTTCTGTGTGTCGGCTACATATACAATAGTTCCATCACTGTTGACTGCTACTCCGCAAGGGAAGTGGAATTTGGCAATTTCCGGACCTCCATCCTTATAACCTTCCGCTCCCGGCAGACCGATAGGTGTGGTTACGGCTGCTCTTTCTTTCGGCATAGTAGTATCTATTACGCGGATGCAGGAATTACCACTGTCAGCAATGTACATTTTTCCGTCGTCGGTGAAACAAATCTGGCGCGGGTGTCTGAATTTGGCGTTCTTCAGCAAGCCGTCTTCCCAGCCCTTCCCGTTCATAACTCCTTCGTAGATTGCTTTTCCTGCGTATGATTCTCCGTTATAAGTGTCTTTATCTTCCGGAGTGATCTTGGATACGTCCACTCTCCAAATCTGGTGAAAATCTGCAAGAGATACATAGAGTACGTTTTCTTCTCCTTTAATAGGGCTGAATGCGATATAGGAGTCACTTCCTGCTTTGCCGCCGTCGCCTGTTGCTACATTAGATATTTTTTTTAGCAAAATTTCTGCTGTACGGTTTTTAGGATTGATTCGAACCAATTGCCCTTTCCACATGACCGTATAGATCATATGATCCAGCTTGTTGATTACAAAGCAATGCTTCCAGTTGTTTTCGTCTACGGTGCTGAGTTCTTCTGATTTCAAGACTGTTCTATATCGGGGAACATAATTTAGAAGTTTTTGCATATCATAATATTTCATGCCGGCATCATCCGGAATGTAAACAGCTTCAGCATCTTTTTCATCAGAATAAGCCGGTGCATTAATATATGCAGTTCCATATTTTAATACAATGGAAGAATTGCTGGCGATGGAAATCATTGAAATGTTTCCGTTTACGCCTTCACCTTTTTCATTACGGCAGGTTGTGTTTGGTTGTTTGTCTTTTCCACTGTCTCCTTTACGGTCTACCACAAATATATTGTCTTCACCGTCTATACAGAGATAGAAAGGAGAGGAGAAAGTACATGTGGCAAGGTCACCACCAACGGTGTTTATATTATTGTCCGGTGATGCAAGCTACACCTTTATCTAAGAAAAAAATACAATATTAACATGAATATCATGAATATAATATTGGAGGCTGTGAATGTTCCCAAATACTTCCCTCTCAAATTCCTGTTTTCTTTTGCAATATATTTGAAACTTATCAGGCTTGCCATGGATGCAATCAGAGTGCCGAGACCTCCAATATTGGTTCCGACAATTAAAGCCCGGTAATTATCTGTAAAGCCGGATAAAAGAAGCGCAGCGGGAACATTGCTCATAATCTGACTGGCAAGAACAGCAGTAAGTGTTTCCCTTCCTGCCATGATTCTTTCCAGAAAACTGCTGAATTGCGGAATCCTTCCAAGGTTGCCGATAAAAATAAATAATGCGATAAAGGTGGCAAGCAGGGAGTAATCCACCCTGCTTATATTTTCCCTGTTTCTTAGCAGCATATATATAAGAACCAATACAAGAGGAATCTGGTATGGAATGATACGTGCAACAGTGAGCAGGCAGATTGTAAATAAGATCAGGTAAGCGGCCAGGTATTCCATGTTAAGTTCTTTTCTGTCAGAGAATCCCAAAAGAGTTTTATCTTTTTCGGAACCGCATACGTGAGGTGCTTTGGCAGCGGCTACCTGTATCCATATCAGAAGAAGGATAAGTGCTGTGGCGGAATAGGGAAGCATCAGGGTTATTAATTCTGCCGCGGACATCCCTGCTCTGGCATATAGATAAAGGTTCTGCGGATTTCCGATTGGTGTGAGCATGCTTCCGAGATTAGCAGCGATTGTCTGCATGGCTACTATTTTAAGAAGCCAGTAATTGCCCAGTTCCTTTGGCAGTTTATGCACAATGATCAGTGCAAGAGGAACAAAAGTAATCAATGCCACATCATTGGTGATCACCATTGACAGGAAGAAACATAAGAGTACCAACAGCCTGATCACACCCACAGTTCCCGATGTTTCCATCAGCAATTTTTTGGCAAGTATATCAAAAACACCAACAGCCTTCAAACCAGCTACAATTGCCATCAAACAGAAGAGGAGCCCGAGAGTCCTGAAATCGATATAAGTAAAATAAGCCTTATCCGGTCTGACCCAGAACATAGAAAGAAGCGCCAGGATCACTGCAATTGACAAAACGGTTTCTTTCCTGAAAAAAACATATAATTTTTGTAACATAATATTTCCTTTCCGGTCTGATACGACCGCGTATAAGTATATCACAGAAACATCCAGAAAAAAAGAACATCATTTTGTATTGTGGATTGTGTTTGCGATTACCGCCTCATTCTTGTATAATGAAAGGAGAACTGAAAAAATCTGTACTGCAGTCGTTGAAAGAGTTCCAGGCAAGGGCAAAAGCACAGGAACAGAACAATAAAGAAGCAGAAAAATCCAAAGCACATAAGAAGGGGGATGTAGAATTATGATGGATCTGGCAATGAACTTTGATACAGACGAATGTTTAGTAACGGCAATGTTTGATAAAGGCAACAGAAATGACACGATGGAGGCAATCGATCATATCATTCCATTTCTGAAAGGGGATGCGGATATGATTGGACTTGTCTGCAATACCATAAGAAAGCTGTTCTGCATGAGTGATGAAGGCTATGAGACTTTTCTTATGGACTTGGAAGATTATAAATCGGAACTGGAAGAGAGGGAATGAATTCAAGCCAGAGTGCAGTATAGCAGGTGAAAGATGAGAAGCGAAGGAAAAAGTGTCAGCATTGAGAAGTGTTAACAGGTATATATTGGAAGAATTCAGCCAGGGGAACTCTGGCTGATATAAAAACACATCTGCAGAAACAGTGACTGAAGAAATTTTGAGTAGTGGAATTGGGAAGAAGTATTTAGATACTATAATAAAGAGATTAGCTGGCTTGTATACTAACAGAGAGGACATAGTAAACAGATTTGCGTTATTATCAGGGATTGTAGGGAGATTCCGAAGAGCTTTTGTTCAGATGATGAAACAATAGGATTGGTACAGGAAATATATGGAACAAAAGTTAATAAAGGGATTTGTTGCGTTTTCTGCTATAATAATCTGCCAGCAAAGAATGTGTTGTCTGAATATGTTTGTGATTATAAGAAACGAGCAGGGTTATTTCAAAGATCAGCAGATTTAGAGTAGTTCTTTTTTTTCTGAGAGAAAATTAAAAATCGTTTTTGGTTCTTCTGGAGAGTGATTATAGCGTTTGGGAAACATCCGGAGAAACTATTACCTCAGAGTGTCGTAAAGTTCTTTATCAAAGAAGGCTTTGAGATGCCCTTTCTTTTTTATGCAAATCTTTTCTCTTGTCTACATATATAAACCTAAGAAAAAGCTTGACGTTTAAATATTACAAGTGTAATATTTAAGAAAATATGAAAAAAGGAGAAATAAAACTATATGAGAAAAAAGAAAAGAAAAAAACACACGAAGATTATTACAAAAATAGTTTTATTTAGCGGTATATTGATTGGTGGTGGAATCGGTATTGTAACAATAATGAATTGTAATGTTCCTGAAAAAAGACTAATGGAATATATGAAATATATTGAAAAAGGAGAATATGAGCAAATGTATGCCATGCTGGATCAGAAAAAAAGCAGCATGAACAGTAAGGAAGAATTTATAGAACGAAATTCTAAAATATATGAAGGCATTGAGATGTCTGATCTGTCCATAACCGATATTACAGTAAAAAGACAAGAAAACGGAAATGCGGCAGTTTCCTATACAACAAATATGCAGACTGCTGCAGGAAATGTAGAATTTATCAACGATGCGGTATTTTCACATGATTGGACAGGATATCATTTAATCTGGCAGGATCAGTTGATTTTTCCAGAGTTATCTGCAACGGATAAAGTTCAGGTAACGTCAGAAGAGGCAAAGAGAGGAGATATTTTAGACAGAAATGGTCGTCAGTTGGCTGGAGAGGGAACTGCATCTTCGGTAGGAATTGTTCCGGGCAGGATGGAGAACAGAGAAGATACAATAAAAAAACTGGCAGAGTATCTTGGAATTGGAGCAGACGAAATTGAGGATAAGTTAAAAGCCGGTTGGGTAAAAGCAGATTCTTTTGTACCAGTAGCAACAATTCCTAAAATACAAGAGGTCGATCTTTTGACAGTGAATCCGGATAAAACTGTTCTGGAAGAAAAAGAAAAGCAGGACACATTATTGAAGATTCCAGGTATTATGTTATCTGATGTAAAAGTACGAACTTATTATCTAAAAGAAGCTGCCTCTCATCTGGTAGGGTATGTACAGGCGGTTACAGCCGAAGATTTGCAGGAACATAAAGGGGAAGGGTATCGTACAAACAGTGTGATTGGAAAGACTGGACTGGAAACGCTTTATGAAAAAGAACTAAAAGGAACAGATGGGTGTGAAATCTGTATTGTAGATGCAAATGGAAATAAAAAAAGTGTCATTGCATATGAGCCTAGAAAAGATGGAGAAGATATCCATACTACGATTGATGGTGATCTTCAAAGTACTCTTTATGAACAATTTAAAGAAGACAGAGGATGTTCTGTAGCTTTGAATCCTTATACAGGGGAAGTATTGGCGTTGGTAAGTACGCCATCTTATGATAATAATGATTTTGTACGTGGAATGGACAACAGCCAGTGGAGTGCATTAAATGAAAATGAAGACAGGCCTTTATACAACCGCTTTCGCCAGACATGGTGTCCTGGCTCAACTTTTAAACCTGTAATTGCTGCAATTGGATTAAAAGTGGGGGCATTTACTGCAAATGACGATTTTGGAAATGAGGGTCTGGCGTGGCAGAAAGATTCCTCGTGGGGAGATTATACAGTGACTACACTTCATGATTATGAACCTGTGATCTTGAAAAATGCGCTTATTTATTCAGATAATATTTATTTTGCAAAAGCAGCATTAAAAATTGGTGCGGATCAACTGATGCAGTCTCTAAATCAAATAGGATTTAATCAGGAACTTCCATTTGATATTAAAATGTCAGAGTCCAAATATTCTAATATGGACAAGATAGAAACAGAAATCCAGCTTGCTGACAGTGGGTATGGACAGGGACAGATTCTGGTAAATCCTTTGCATCTTGCAAGCATTTATACGGCTTTTCTAAATGATGGAAATATGATAAAGCCATATCTTCACGCGGATGGTGGAAGCACTTCCAGTGAAATCTGGATAAAAGATGCTTTTTCACCACAAATTGTTTCGGAGGTTATGGAGGGGTTAGAGGGTGTAGTGAATAACCCGGAAGGAACTGGTTATGGAGCATGCCGGGAAGACATTAGATTAGCAGGAAAAACCGGAACAGCGGAACTGAAAGCTACAAAAGAAGATACATCTGGAACAGAAATTGGCTGGTTTACAGTTTTTACTACAGATAGAGATACAGAGAATCCTATTTTGCTCATCAGTATGGTAGAGAATGTGAAAGATATTGGAGGAAGCGGTTATGTGGTGGAAAAGGATAAGGCGATACTGGATGAATATCTTGGTAATGAATAATTTTTACCTTTAAATATTACAAATGTAAGAGGAAAATGATATGAAAAAAATTTGGAAAATATTTGTGGGAGTTATTTTTCTTGCTGTCTGTAGTGGATGTGGCATAAAGAAAGAGCAGAAAAAGACAATTGAAGATACGAAAGAAAAAATTTACAGAGAGTGTGAAATGCTAGCAGAAGGCTATCAGAGCATATATGAGAATGCTGTGAAAGAAAATGCACTATATGAGCTGAGTACAATACAAAAAAGTATGGATTATTTTGGAAAATATGGATATGCAGTAATTGATTCCTACAATCAGCTGGATATGGTTCAAAGTATTAAAGTAGATGATTTTTTGAAAAAAGCAGAAAAAGAGAAGAATGGAAAAACTACTATATTTCAAGTTATAGCAGGGGATCATTTTATCCGGTATGATCTGAAAACCAAACAGGGGAAAATAGACGTTGAAGTAAGCTCTTTTAAATGGAAAGAGGACACTTGGCAGGAAACATATTATCATGAGTTTAGAGCTAATTCATGGAAATATACAGAAAACGGGCATTTCTTTATAGAAGAATATCATCCGGCAGGATATGATGGACCGTCTGGATATCGGGACTTTCGGGTAGCACCGTTAAATAAAAAATGTCGGGAGTTGAATCGAAAATATATACTTCCTTTTGGATATACACTTAATAAATTGTTTACTTCTAATTGGAGTGAAAAAAATTATGATGGAATAAATTTTTATGATGTTTTTGATCGTTTACTTTCAATGGAAGAAAAAACTGATGAATTTAAGGAAGGAAAGACTTATGAAATCCCAAAAGAATCATTTGAAACGATATTTCAAAAATATTTTAATATAAGCGCAGAGATACTGCAGACAGGAACGGTATTTCACACAGAAATACAGACATATCGGTATCGAACCAGAGGAATCGTATATGATTTTGCTCCCACACCATATATTCCATATCCGGAAGTTGTTTCCTACATAGAAAATCAAGATGGAACAATAACACTGGAAGTAAATGCGGTATGGCCACAAAAAGAATTAGATCAGGCGTTTTGTCATAGCGTAACCATTCGGCTGTTAGATAAAGATAGATTTCAATATGTATCCAATTATGTATCAAGGTCAGAAATAGAGGTTACCTGGTATACAGAAAGATTATCAGACGAAAAGTGGGAGGAATGTTATGGAGATAATTGATATGATTACAAAAAGAAAACTGAAAAAGATGATGAGCGTTTTATTTATTTCGGGATGCTTTTTCATAGGAAATACAAAATGTAAAGGGGCTGATTTAGAATATATTTCACAGGAAACTGCGAATTATGCTGTACAAGAAAGAGGATATGATTTGCCAGTAGATGAAGTCGTGAAAGAAGAAGCTATTGAAGATTGTAAGAATGTTATGAATCAGATGAAAGCCATTTATCAAAAGGCGGATAAAGGAACTTCATCGAATGTAGTAGTTTCTGAGACAGTAATGGAAGAAATGCAGGAAGTATTAAAGGAAAAAATGTCCCTGTTATTACATCAGCGCCGTATTCAAATATGGCTAATTATTCTAAAATGGAAGAATTTCTTTTCAAGGCAGAACAGGATCTGCCAGGAGATATCGTCTTATATAGGATTAACAGGGATGGTGGGATAGAAAGACTCAAATTCAATTATGATGGGACAGATATGTATTTGTTGGCTGTGAAAGTTGTTTGGGGTATGAACGACAATCCATCTATTGTATATGTTTCGTATACAAGGATAGAAGAATGGAAATATACAGAAAAAGGCTGGTTTGGTTATACGCTATGTGTTCCAAAATATCCGGAAGTATCAGAAGCGGTTGATGGCAGTTCTATGATAAGAATTAAACCTTTAAGTGATGAATGCAGGGAAGTTTCAAAGAGGTGTGTGTATTTGCTTGGATATCAGGGGAATAATCTTTTATGTTCTGATTGGGATAGATCTGATATGGAAGGGTTAGATTATAATGGTTTATATGAATATTTATATCGAATGAAATACGGGGAGAGATATGAGTTTTCAGGTAACTCAAGTGGAATTCCGGCAGAAGAGTTTGAAAATCTGATAATGGAGTTTTTGCCGATAACAGCGGAGCAAATTAAAAAATGGGCAGTATTTGATTCGGAACATCAAACTTATGACTGGGAACGATTAGGTTGTTTAAATTATAGCCCTACTTATTTTGGAACATCTTTACCGGAGGTCGTTGAAATAAGAGATAGCGGAGAGGGAAACAATGTGCTGGTTGTTGATGCTGTATGTGATACATTTATATGTAATGATGCCGTTATTACAAGTGAGCTGACTGTTAAGTTCAACGATGATAAGAGTTTTAAATATATGGGGAATAAAATTCTGAATAATGGTACGAAAGAAGTTCCCAAATATCAATATAGAATAAAAAGAAAGAACTGATAACAACTATCAGCCCTTTCATATTTGTTAATTCCATATATGTAATTTTTTTAAGATATCAGAAGTGATTTCAAATGCCTTTTTGCCAGTTGCATTAGAATCACTTTGGATATTGGTTGCAAAATAATAGCTGTTATCGGAAGTTTCTACATATCCGATAAACCAGCCGTTGATATCCTGTCCGTTGACACGACCGGTTCCAGTTTTTCCGTAGAAATTACCATTAGGTGTACTGGCAATTTTTATAGCATTTTTAACAGAAAATACATTTTGGAAATTTAGATGGAATTCATTTGTGTTAAATTTTTTTAATAATGTTACTTGCTCTAAAGGCGAGATTTTTAATGAAAAATCGGACCAGTATAAATCCAGATTTGAACTGGTTGTTTGGTTTCCATATTCTATTTTATTCAAAAATTCCTGGACTCTGTTAATTCCGAGCTGCGAATCAATTGCCTGGAAATACCAGTTAACGGAATTTTGCATAGCAGAGTTTAAATCCTGATAAGTTTCCCAGGATGGAAAAGGAAAGGCATCACCATTCCATGTCATGGAAGAGTGTTCTGGTGTGATGATTCCGGATTCCAACCCTAATAATGCATCGTATATTTTGTAGGTAGACTCTGGCGGAATACGTTTGGTGGCTTCTTCAAGATCGTATATTTTCCAGGAATCCAAATTATTGTCATACAAAACAAATGATCCATCATATGTTCCAAATGTTTCGGATATATCTAACAGGGAGATATTTTTGTCTGTATCACTAAAATGATATACGTTTTGAGTAGAGGCATCAATGGATAAAATGGGTGTACATCCAATAAAAACAGCACTAATGACCAGATAAATTATCAATGCTCTCATTTTTTGATAAAGAGTTTCTTTCCTAAAAACGGCGATGTTGAGAATACGTCGTTTCATCTGCCTGAAATTTCCGGACATTCCAACTGCCAGTGGAGAGGAAAAAGAGGATATTTTTTCTGCAAAATTAATCAGTGTAGTTCCATAAGCTTGGTATTCATCAGCAGAAATCATCTGCAATACAGCAGAATCACAGGCTATTTCACGGTCACAGAGAATTTCTTTTAAAGTGTACCAAACAAAAGGGTTAAACCAGTAGAGTATATTACTTATGACCATGAGGAAGCCAATAAATGTATCTTTGTGACGGTAATGCTGTAATTCGTGTAGCAGCATAAAACGCATATCATCAGGATTCAGTTCGGAAATTAAATGGATGGGAATGTAAATTCTGGGATGTATTATTCCGATTAAAACTGGTGATTTTAAAAATGCAGTACTGTAGACTGATACTGGGTGAGAGATTTTAAGTTCCTTTAAACAATTGTAATAAATAGTTTTTACCTGCTGATTTTGAAGCGGGAGAGCAGATCTTTTTATGGAACGTACATAGTTTAATGAATGAAGGGTGAGGACTGACATAATCATAACACCCGTTATCCATATTAGAAAGAGTATGGTATTCAAGCCTCCAGAAAATTGACTACTGATGGAAACTGAAAAATCATTCACCTGGTTTAACAAAATATTTTGTGTATTACTGGTAAGTTCGGATAGCGTGTCGGTACCAGAGTTAAGTCCTGAGTCAGTTTGAAAAAAATGTAACCATGAAAAAAGTTGTGAGTCATGAATCTGTACAGGAAAAAATGGCACGGCAAGTAGTAAAAATAAAAGAAAACAGAGATGGTACTGTGTAGCCGCAGATAAATATTTTTTCAGAAGTTTTTTTGTTCCGATTATTACAAGTGTAAAAATACATATGAAGATATTACTGATTAAAAAGTGGATAATCCAGTTGCTCATTCAAAACCTCCTATTTCTGATGTTTTGATAATAAATGGCGTAAGTTATCAATTTCTGTTGAAGAGAGCTTATCGTCTTCAAGGTAAGAAGCCAGCATAGAAGAAA
>OGKX01000925.1_pt1 | contig 14367 bp, 10 predicted proteins | sample 1572541 | NCBI WGS metagenome assembly OGKX01 (sample SAMEA2581982, study PRJEB24529) | metagenome | biome: Human gut stool | place: China | collected 2011
CCAGAATCTTCCGGGCCTGCTCCCTCACCTGCCGCTCCGTCAAGGAATAGGCGGAAGAGAGTAGCTGGATATAATCGGACGCACGGCCGGAAGCGAGGTGATAAAGTTCTTGAACGATACGGGTTTTCATCTCATCCGTCGCCTTATTCGTAAACGTCACGGCCAAGATCCGGCGATAAGCGCCCGGCTGGGAGAAGAGCAACATCAGGTACTCCCCTGTCAGCTTATGCGTCTTGCCCGCCCCGGCGGAAGCCCTATAAATTGTTAGCATAGCGATCGGGGATTAGATCGTACGGCTTTTCGAATAGCCCTCTTTCCGGAGGATATCCAACACCTTGGCACGCAGGTCACCTTGGATGATTATCTCCCCGTCCTTAGCGGAACCGCCTACGCCGCATTTCACTTTCAAGAGTTTCCCCAAGGCGGTCAGATCCTCGGAAGTGCCCCGGAACCCGGTGATCAAGGTAACCATCTTCCCTCCCCGGTTCCGCTTATCCAAGGATATGCGCAAAGCTTGTTTCTCCTTCGGCAACGTATCTTCCTCTTCCGTATCTCCCGTATTATATTGAAAATCGGGATTCGTGGAGTACATCACGCCTAATCGATCTTTCCAATCATTATTCTTCATAAAAATACCACTTTATTGGCTCAAAGCTACGTATTAATCTCCGAATAGGCAAACAAGGGCGAAAAGGCTATCCTATCAAGATGGAACTATTACCATTTTACTACATATAAAACCTTTATTTTCAGGCAAACCTCTTGCTTAATAAAGCGGAATCACTACATTTGCTACCAGAATCACGTTTGCTACATATATCGCTTAGAATTAACGGCCATGAGAAATATCATTCTTTTTATTTTTATTATACTAACGGTCCACTTGAACATGAGCGCACGAGGCTCCGGCGAGAAACCGTCTATAGTCGTACTGCACTCCATCAACTTCGAGGAAAGCTGGACGAAACAGACCTATCTTGATATAGAAAGAAAATTCGGGGAGGAAGGGTTTACCGTAAAGGCGATTCCCTTACAGATCCCCGGTATCCGCACTATGGAAGGGTTTCAAGAGAAGAGAACAATGATCCTAGAGAGAGTTCCCGTGCCACCCACCTTAGTCGTATGCATAGGAGATCCCTCTTGGCTTGTCGCCCGCCCGTTGTTTGACAAGGAATGGAAAGATATTCCCTCTATCATCTGCTACGCCAGAGATTATATGTACCCGAAAGAAGAGTACCTGATAGACCTAGATAAAAACGTGCTCGATACGCTGGTTCCCATCACGGACGTAGTAAAAGGCTATAACGCCACTTTTATAAAATACCCAGTCTATATCAAGCAAACGATCGAGCTAATCAAAAAGCTACAACCGGAATTAACCAAACTGGCCTTTATTTTTGACCGCCGTTATATAAGCCAGCAAACGAAAGCGGATGTAGAGGCCGTGCTACGGAAAGATTTTCCGGGCATCCAATTCGAGCCACTGTCTACCACCTCCATTTCCACCGAGAACTTATTGGACAGACTGGCCTCTTTCGACAATAAGACCGGAGTCCTTTATTACTCATGGTACAGGACCCGGAAGGATAACGAGAATCGTTACCTAGTCGATAACGTCCAGAAAATGACCAATAGTTTCTCCGTCCCCCCAATCTTTACCTTGCAAGACGTACAAACAGAAAACGGGAATTTCGCCGGGGGATATTATGTTTCTCCGGAGGATTATGCGCAGGTGACGGTCAACACGATCGAAATGATCCTCTCGGGGAAAGATAGTAAGGAAATCCCGATCCAGACCGCGGAAACCCCGAGGGCCTACCTAAATTACCAGCATCTATTGCTTCACCAGATCGATCCCGGCCTATATCCCCCGAACGCCACGTATTTCCAAGAGCCTCCCGGTTTCTTACAGAAATACAAGATCCATATCATAAGCCTACTCGTCATTCTGGCGTTATTGATAACGATCGGGATCTTACGGGTCCGCCTCTTCATCCAAAAGCAAAAGGCCAAAGACAAGGAGCTGCAAATCGCACGCCAAGCGCAAGACCTGAACCAGAAATACCAGCTCGTCTTGAAAGCCAGCAACATGATGACATGGATATGGGACGTAAAAGAAGCACGGCTCGAATGTAACAATATTTACCTGACCCAAAGATCCATTCGCGACAAGGGAATCGACGGCCAATTCTGCATGTCGGCGGACGAGTTTTATAGCGGCATTCACCCCGAGGACTTGGAACAGATGCAAGACGCGATCAATAAACTAATCGCCGGCGAGAGCATATCGATCGACGAGGAGATCCGTTATTTAGACGATACAGGGCTTGAATATACATGGATAGAGATCTTTGCGATCGTAGGGAAAACCGATCCGGAAGGAAAACCCGCCTACTTAACCGGAGGTACTACCCTCATCAACCAACGGAAAAAAATGGAACAAGAACTGAGGGACAAGGAGAAGATAGAGGAATCCAACCGGTTGAAATCCGCCTTCCTAGCGAACATGAGCCACGAGATACGTACCCCGCTGAACGCTATCGTAGGCTTTTCCAACCTGCTAGCGGAAACTTGCCACTCCGAGGAGACGAGAGAGTTCTGCGAGATCATCGAGACGAACAACGAGCTTCTCCTTCAACTCGTGAACGATATCCTGGACCTATCGAAGATCGAGGCCGGGCAAATGGATTTCATCTATTCCGAGTTCAACGTATCCACGCTATTCCGGAGCTTATACCAGACCTTCCAAAGCCGGGTGAAAGACGGTGTCACTCTCTATTGCGAGATACCTGAACAGGATTGCGTTATCTATTCCGAGAAGAATCGCTTGACCCAAGTGATCACCAACTTCCTCACGAACGCCTGTAAGTTCACGTTCCAAGGGGCTATCCGCATGGGATACAAGGAGAGGGAAGATGGATTATACTTTTACGTAAAAGATACCGGAAAAGGTATTGAGCGGAAGAACCTCCCGCACGTATTCGAGCGTTTCGCCAAATTCGATTCCTTTATCCAAGGAACCGGACTCGGACTATCCATTTGCCAAACGATCCTAGAGAATCTTCACGGGAAGATCGGCGTAGAGTCGGAAGAAGGAAAAGGGAGTACTTTCTGGTTTACGATCCCATGCGCTGTATCAAGACCGTAGCGTAAGCCGAGATCCCTTCCTGCCGTCCGGTGAAGCCCAGCTTCTCCGTGGTCGTAGCCTTGATAGAGATATCCTCCTCGTCCACGTTCATGACCTCGGCCAGCGTTTTCTTCATCAGAGGGATATGGGGATTCAATTTAGGGCGCTCGGCGGCTACGGTGGCATCGATATTACCCAACTCATAGCCCGCCTCTCTTAAAAGCCTCATGGTATCCCGGAGCAAGATCTTACTATCGATATTCTTATATTCACCAGCCGTATCCGGGAAATGATAACCGATATCCCGCATATTGGCCGCTCCCAGTAAAGCGTCGCAGATCGCATGGATCAACACGTCCGCATCGCTATGTCCCAATAGGCCCAACGTATGCTCGATCTTAATCCCGCCTAGCCATAATTCCCGGTCCGGCACCAAGGCGTGGACGTCATAGCCAAAACCTACACGTATCTTCATATCCATTTATCTGAAAAGGTTCTTGATTCCATCCATATCGAACGACAAGGAGAAGCGCAATGTCTGGTACAACGGGTTACTCTGTACCGTACTGATCAGATAAGCGGCATCCAACTGGAAAACACTCATGCGGAAACCAGCACCGACTGAGAAGTACTGACGGTTTCCCTGATATTTATTCTCATAGTAATAACCGCCACGAACAAAGAACTGCTGATTGTAATTATACTCCAGACCGATAGAGGCCATAATCTCCTCTAGCTCGCCCTTGAAGCCATTCGGCGAGTCACCGAATGATTTGAAGATACCCGTGATCGGGGACATATTGTTATATTCATCATGTTTTTCCTTATAAGCAGCCTCATCCTCGGGAGTCGTACCTTCTTGAATAGGTTCGGTAGGAACTAAATATTTACTCAAATCCACATAGATACCGATTTGGTTATAATCATCGATCGGATACAGTAAACCAGTTCCAACCTTTAACATCGTAGGCAAGAATTGGTTGGTATTTCCACCGTCGTAAGAGACCTTCGTACCGATATTGGAGACATTAAAACCAAAGCTCCACAGGCACTCGCTATTCCCTAAGATCACGTATTTCTCCAGATAACCGGCGATATCAGCGGCAAAAGCGTTATCCGGAACCATATCCGCATCCGACGAGGCACCCATGTCCGAACGAATATAGCGCAAGGCGACCGCCATAGAGAACACATCCGATAATTTACGGCTATAACTTACATCAAAAGCCATCTCATAAGGATTCAATATGAGCTGATTACCCATTCCTCCATCCCGGCTTTCCTGTACTTCTCCTAAAGAGAAATAACGCAAGGAAGCTCCGATCGCCTGCATATCGCTATCGCCTAATTTATAATAACCGGCCAGATATGCTAAAGCCACATCATTCACCAATTTACGTAACCAAGGCGTATAGGATAAAGCGACTCCGGCCTTACTATAACTAAAAGCATACTTAGCCGGGTTCCAGTATTGGGAATTCACATCCGGCGTAGTAGCCACACCGTTATCACCCATAGCACCTCCGCGAGCATCGGGCGCAATAGACAAAGACGGTATCGCCGTATTAATCGGGGCGAATTTATGTTTAACATCGTCTGCGCCTCCTTGGGCATATAAAGCCGTAAATGCCGTCAAAAAGCTGAAAACCGCTAGTAACAGACTGAATCTTGAAACTCTTACCATATATTCTATTCTAAAAATACATTTACATTTATCATTCCTAGAGGGTAATAAACATACCCCCATGCTTATTATAAACTAATTACCCGATACTTTATTGTGCGAGAATGATTAATTTATTCGCTTTCGTCGCCTCTTTCGAGTTATTCGTGCTAATCGCCGCCCGATACAGATAAACTCCCGGGCGCAACCGCCTGCCACCGTTATCCGTCAGGTTCCAAGTTACGATATAAGCCTTAAACAACTCGGAGGAACCGCTCTTCTCTGTACTCCATAGGAACTTACCGGTCATATCATAAACCATAACCGTCACCTTTAAGTTCGACTCCGGACGATTGTGATGCAGAAAGAATTCCACCTGATCCCGTGCCGGATTCGGGGTGGCATACATCTCGATCAGATTAGGTTTCAACCCTTCCGCCACCTCAAAAGTAAAGGTATAGGTTGTGGAGTTATTTAAGATATCCCACACCTTAAACTCGGCCGTATGCATTCCCGGCTCCATCTCGGGGATGGAGAACTGGACAAGTCCTTCGTTCTCACTATCTGGTAGCAACGCATAATAACTATTTAAGTTATAGCTCATAGAGGGCATACTATCAATCGTCAACATCATATCATGCCCTACGCTACTGCCGGTTATATTCACGCCGCTCTTATCCCACAGCTTCGCTACAAAATAAGGAGTCGTGTTTACCTTATCGCCCGAAACAAAACTGGAATCATTCAAATAGATTTGCCGGATCTTGGGACCGATCGTATCAGTCTCCGCCGTATCCGAAGTCCCCCCCACGATAAAATCGAAGAAAGAACCCTGCGCCTCTTTTGTCTCGGAAGACGCATATAGGTTTAATTTACCTTTCTTATTGGAATAAGAGATATCCTTCGGGACCATAAAAGTAAAGCTGAACTTTCCATTTCGAACCGAGTCTCTACCTATATAAATCGTATTCGGATAATCGAGATAAGTGAATTTCTCAGAGCTATTCCCTAAAGTCGTAATGGAACTTTGGCTATCAAATATGGTCGAGCTTAATACGCCCGTGAAATCCGCGGCAAAAGAACCTGACGGATTCAAGATTTCACCCTCTACCGTAATCCGGGATAACGCCTTAAACTCAAAAGGCTCATCAGAAACAGCTTCTCCATTCACAGCCGTCACCCGAGCCTTATACTCTGGATACGCGAACTTTAACGCCGGGTCTCCGATTAAGATAAAGTTCAATTTATTTGAGTCATTGAGTTGACGTTTCGTATACATCATCGCCTCTCCAAGCGTATAACGGCTATTCGCGCCTTCTTGGAACAGGTTATCGATGAGTGCCTTATTTAAGTTCGCATTATTACCGGAGAACACGACACGGGTCGTCGTAAACAAAGCGATACCCCCACTGGTAGGATTCAAGAAAACAGATTCACCCGCAGAAGTTTTCACATCGTCAAAACGGGTAAAGTCGCAGGTAGCCGTCACCCACACCGGCAGATGCTTATAACTGGAATTATTGATATCGGTTTGTGTCCATACGCTTTCGTCCGCCCAATGGGTCGTACTGCCATGCCCCGTATAATTAATCAACAACTGACCACTTTTTAATAGTTTCTCAATCTCATTATGCACATCCGGATAAGTCCCGAGGCTGCTACGCTTATAAGCATCGAAATACACTTTATTAACTAGAAAACCGGGTTGCATCTCTTCAATGGCCTCAGCAAGCTGATCTGCCTGCTTCATATGATTCGTTGTGAAGCTATCCTCATTATTTCCATCATCCGCCACGAATGTCACGTTATTCTTCCAACTACCCGAATCCTTATTCTCCATATAAGAAATCGTCTTATCCACCATCTGAGTCGCCTCCGTTACTGTACGGATTGGAAAGCGCCCGACACCCACACACATCTTATCTCGGCTAAAATTACTGCCGGAATTATCCTCTAAAAACGCAAAATAATCATCTGTCGCATAAGAGTAGACATTCAATGACTCTTGAGACTGGAAAGTCAAGAGCATATTACTCCGTGAAACACCTTGCACCTCACCGCTTATCCCCCGATTATCATAGATCCCGTCTCCGAAAAGCAATAAATATTTTGGAGGATTACCCAAAGAAGAACTACGATCGTAAAACATCTTCATCAAACGACGATATGCCGTCGCATCTGGAGTTCCACTAGAGAACTCATTATAAATCGCCTCTGGAGTTACGACTTCAACAGTCAAGCCATCTTTCTCACGGTGCGCAACCGCCAAACGCTCCGCCTGCTGAACCAAAGACGGAGCCGATATAATAATCATATCCCTCTGTTCCAAACCATGCAGATTCGAGGAAGCGACTTCTCCCACGACTTCCGGAGAAGGAAATGTTTGATTGGTTTGAACCAACACAAACTCCCTCAATCTACCCGCTGGTATTGTAAATGAAAGTTCAGAACCATTCAGATCGGCTTCCACTCTCTTCACATTTAACGCATCGGTCACATCAAACACCAAGGTATTCGAATTCGCCTCGCTAATAACAAAGCGAGACGCATTTCCTACAGAAGTCAAGCTTCTGAAAAAAGTACAAGCCCCATAAGGGCGCAACGTACGGACAAATTGCATACGGATATAGTCCAAACGTACATTCGTATGTCCACTTGAACTATAGGAAACCACTACGTTATTTTTCTCACTTTTTGATCCCTTCCATAACGCGGTGGTTGTCCCGGGAATCGCCTTTGTATACGATCTGACATTCGAGCTTACTGTTTGGATAGAAGGTATGGTTATATCCAACAATTCGGAGTCATTGATACTTAAAGAAGCCGTACCGGAGCCAGAGTTAATTCTTGAGATAAAACGCATGGTCACCTTACCGTCCGCATCCGTAATCCCGGGGATAGAAGAAAAGGTAGAAATTGTACGAGGGCGTGCCCCACTAAAGTCCTCTCCAAAAAACTCCCGGCCGGATTGGTTTACGGAGACTAACTCTTGCTCATGCAATAGATAATCATCATAAGTCGTAATCCGAGTGGAAGCACCACTCGCTTGAGCCACGGAAGTCATATCATTCGTGGGTGTGGCATCGGTCACAAAATAATAGCCATACAATGAATAAGGATTATTCGTATGCACGAATGTCTGGCTCGACGAGTCATATTCCCATTTAACCGACCCTTTCCCGTAGAATAACAGGTAATCACTCCCACGCCAAACCGGAGTAGAAGGGACATCATCGATATATTCTTTACTGAAATCCTCATCCAAGGGCCATCCTCCATAGCCATGGACAGAGACTTTCGATGGGTCCGAGAAACCCATATTCTTCAAATCCGCATAGGATAATTTGTAGATTCCGGTCTTATCCACCCGGATCTTCACCCATTTCCCTTCCGATAACAGGGAGTTAGAAGCATAACGGCTACCATCCGCCCATGTATATGAGCAAAGTAATAAACCTATAATGAATATATATATTAATCTTCTCATCTCACATAAAAATCCAGAAGCTTCCGCTCGCCAAGATATCCCTCCAGATGATCGTCGATCTTCACGGGACCTACGCCAGCAGGTGTTCCGGTATAAATCAAATCGCCTATTTTCAGCGTAAAGAAGCGACTTACATACGCAATAATCTTATCTACCGAAAACAGCATATTCGAGGTATTGCCTTCCTGTACCTTCGAGCCATTGATATCCAGATGGAATGGAAGCCGGTTTACATCCCCCGCTTGCTCCAGCGGAATAAAGGTCCCGATCACAGCCGAATTATCAAACGCCTTACTAATTTCCCACGGTAGCCCTTGCGCACGCAATTTATTCTGCAAATCCCGTGCCGTGAAATCAATACCGACCGTAACCTCATTATAATAACGATGAGCGAAACGCTCGGCTATATTTTTCCCCAAACGGTCTATCCGTACCACGATCTCCGTCTCATAATGAACTTCCGATGAAAAATCCGGAATAAAAAACGGTTTCCCATCTTTCAACAAAGAGGAGTCCGACTTCATAAAAATAGTAGGCTCTGATAATTCTAACGAATGATGCAGCTCTTTATTGTGAGCGGCATAGTTCATTCCAACGGCGATAATCTTCATATTTTAGTGATTCATTGAGTTCAATCGATTAAACATAACAGCTAAATGCGCATACATAGAAGTGTTCTGGACTACGATATGTTCCGGCACCCGTATACGGAACGGGGTAAAATTCCAAAGAGCCTTGATTCCTCCCTCGATAATCCGGTCTGTCACCTCCTGCGCTTTCTCCACCGGCACGGTGATCACCCCGATCGTCGCGCCATATTCTTTCTGCTTGGCAGGAAAATCATCCATATGAAAAACGGGAATGCCATTGATCATGCTCCCGTCCAAATCCTCACGGACATCAAAGCCCGCCACGATCTCCAAACCATATTGGCTCAGTCCGGTGTCATGCAACAAAGAAGCGCCCAGACTCCCTACCCCAAACAGAAATGCCTTATGCTGGGATGTAAAACCGAGGAAATCCTCCAGTACGTCAACCAACGCGTTAATATCGTATCCCACTCTCGTCTTCCCGGAGATATTCACAAAAGAGAGATCTTTAGCGACCTGACTAGGATCTACATTTATCTCCTTAGTGATCTGGGTAGATGAGATAAACGCTTCCCCTTTCCCTTTCATCAACTTTACGAACGCAAGATACCACGGCAACCTCCTTAACGTAGGTTCCGGCACTTTCCATGCCTGTTTTATATCATCGCTGGCCATTGTCTAATTCTCCTATTCATGTATAACATTCGTGCAAGCCTACAAAAGTACAAAATTAAAAAGATTCACCAAAAAAGCCCCGATCGAGAAACTGTATTTAACTACCACCTTAACAGTGGTCTCACATTCAACAATCACGGCTTCGATACCGGCAAGTATGACGATCCTAGCGTTGTCGGTAATAAAAACTGTCTCTACGATCCTTTTTCCCGTATAAACCTGGGAGGCATTCGAATCTTTTGTATTTTTACGCAAAAGTTTCGAGATATCCAAAACCATAGCACAGATTTAGGTATCATCCACTTTTAACTAAAGTGTTCACACAAAAACTTCAATTATGACAAAGAAAGAAGCTATCAAGATTTTCGAAGAGAAAAAAGTACGTACAGTCTGGGACGATGAAACAGAGGAATGGTTTTTCTCTGTAGTAGACGTTGTCGCTATCCTAACAGATAGTCCTAATCCTAGCAATTACTGGAAGGTGCTGAAACATAGGCTAAGAAAAGAGGGAAATGAGTTGGTTACAAATTGTAACCAACTGAAATTACCTTCTACCGATGGGAAATACTACAAAACCGACGTAGCTACGACAGAACAGCTGTTCCGGCTTATCCAATCCATCCCATCCCCTAAAGCAGAACCTTTCAAGCTATGGATGGCCCAAGTGGCAAAAGAGCGATTGGATGAAATGCAAGACCCCGAGTTAACGATAGATCGAGCCATGAGGGAATATAAAGCTTTAGGGTACTCGGATAACTTGGATTAATCAACGCCTTAAAAGTATCGAGATACGCAAGGACCTAACCGACGAATGGAAACGGCACGGACTACAAGAGGGTATTCACTTCGCTACCCTTACAGATATCATCTATCAAACGTGGGCTGGTAAAACTGCCAAAGAATATAAACAATTCAAAGGACTGAAAAAAGAGAGCCTGCGAGACAATATGACCAATACGGAGCTTGCTCTTAATATGCTTGCCGAAGCAGCTACCACTGAATTGTCCAAAGAAAAGAATCCGCAACATCTCGAAGAACACGAAGTTATCGCCAAACAAGGAGGAAAAGCAGCAGAGGCCGCCCGCAAACAACTTGAAAGCGATTTAGGCCACTCGGTAATCTCTCCCCTCAACGCTAGAACCGGATTGAGACTTAAAGATAAAAACGACAAAGAATAGGCAAAAAGCCCCGATCAAGAAACCGACCGGGGCTTATTCTTTTTCCGCTTTCTTGCCTCACGGAAATACTGACGGAGAGCTTTAATTTTTTACTTTAGTATTAATATCCCCGCATGTTCTACCATCGCAGTGTACTTGAAGAGTCTATCTCCGCACGGGAATTTCAGAATTATAAATATCTTCTTAAAGGAAGAGATGGGGAATCCCCCATCTCTTGACCTATCTATTAGTCGTTTAATTATTTAACAACTACCTTAACAGCTTCCTCACCATCAACAGCCACAGCTACGATACCAGCAGGTACGGCGATTGTAGCGTTATCAGAAGAAAGAACTGTCTCAGCGACTACCTTACCTAAGATATTGGTGATTACTACTGGCTTACCAGCGGCACCTTGAACAGTCACAGCACCGTTAGTAGCTACCACTGATACGCCTTCTACGTTAGCGCCATCGATAGAGGTAACCATATCGTCCGCGTCAGTCTTTTGAGCCACATTGAATACCAAAGCCGCATCACCACCTGTCTTAGAAGAATTGAAGTCTGAATCGTAGCGTGTCAATACCAGACAACCATTCTGCATCTTCAACCATGCCGCATAGTTCGGAGCGATAGCATTACCCAATCCATGAACATTGCTTAAAGGAATATTCTTTTGAGCACCCGCAACAGCATCATAATCAGGAGTATCTAATTTTTCATCCGTATAAACATTAGACTCGAACATGAATGCGTTAACGTTCGGATCTTCCTCTGTTACATTGGCTGCCTTGTCAGGATCTACATAACGGAATGACCACGTTACGTTCTTGTGTTGGTCACCTTGTAAGTTAACGATATATTTACCGTTGATTTTAGCGGCGGTGTATGCCTTTACGATATCAGCCGTATCCAAGTCTGCCGGTTTCATATTCTTGAACTCGTTAACCAAGATGAACAAGCTATCACCTGCATGAACTGCCTTAACGAAACCTACGCGAGTATAACCGTTAGTGATATCCATCCAAGGTTTAGTATTGCTATCTTTCATTCTTGCAGAGTCGGCGAAGCTTACCAAATATTTGCCATAAGCGAAACCAGTTCTACCTTGTTTAGCATGTTGACAATGCCACTTATCAGTCTTATGGGCAACACCCTTATCATCAATATAGAAGTGTTTGTCATCTGCCTCATCACAAGGAATCGTTTCGATAGCGCCTTGATCGTCACGGGCTACGGAGATCAAATATTGAGGCTTAACATTGCCAGCACCACGGTTCAACCATGCGGTATCAATGCGCATAGCCAACTTGTTTTCAGCTTTTTCCTTGCTCCAGATACCTAGATAATCAACGAACTCGTCAGTGAAACTACTGTTACCTTCATCCATCAAGTATTCTTTACGATATTTCTCTACGAACAATAAGCTATCAGGACCATCTTTCTCATCTTCACCCAAGATTGCCTTGTTGAAACGACGATACAACGGAGCATCGCTAGGCTCTACAGTAAATGCGGAGGTTCTAGACTCATTCAATAACTGAACCTTCAAACCTGCGGTCATACCGTCATCAGCGATACCAACTTTAGAAGTCTCTTTATTCAGATCAGCGATATATGCCGCATGCTTCGTGTTATCATAAGCTGTCTCCAAGATCGCATAGTAATGCTTGCCATCATAGTGGTTGTTCTCTTTGAAGAAGAATGTATCCACTTCTGCTACAGTACCATAATTAGCAGCACCCATAGAATACTTGCTACCATAAGCCTTAACTAATTTAGCCGTCTTGTTCTTAGCGATCACGTAGTTTGTTCTTTCCAATTGAGCAAGTCCCGGGATCTTCTTTAATAATGTAGCGTCAACATCAATACCATACTCAGCGGTAGATCCTTCAGTCAAAATATACTCATTCGCATCTTGTTTTACGTAGATCAAAGAGTCCTTATCCGCACCATTAGCGATCCAATAGTCCTGAGTAAACGGATTCAAATAGTTGAATTTGTATTTATTTACTATCAACTCATTATTTGAAAGGTATTTATAACCTAACTTCTTATCCTTGATGATAGTAGAATCTTTAATCTGATCGAATGTAACATTGTTAAATTCTGAAGAAGACGCAATGATCTCACCTTTATCATTCAATCTCAATTGAACATTGTTCCATTTCTTATTCGGGAACTCACGGTTGGTGATAGTAATCGGAGAAGTAGCCAAAGAAGTCGCAGTGCTCAAAGTCTTCGTAACAACCCACTGATAAGCAGGCATGTGCAATGGCTGTTGCTCATCCAATTTCACCCATTCGATCGTATTGTTACCAACATTATCATTTTCATGGATAGGAGCGGCCAACACTTCTCCCTTGGCATTCTTAATGATATACAAACCATTGTCTTTTGAAGTCTTATCGCTTTGAACGAAACAGTTTGTAGCATTGTATTTAATATGCGTATTAATTGGTTTCAAACCGATAGTAGCGATTCTATCAGCCACAGTAAAGTTCTGCAACTTAACGAACAAGCTATCAGCGCCTACAGGTCCGCCTACCTCATCTCCCGCACAGAAGATATCGTGGTATGTAGTTCCATAGTCGATGATATTTGTTACTTGATTCCAATATTTCTCCGGAGTCTTCTCGTTCTTATAGCGAGCCTGCATCACTTGGATATACAAGCTATCCGTAGAAGGACGATAGGTAAATAAGAACTTATGCTGATCCGCAAGACTTGAGTTCTCTACATCCTTGCTAGGTTCCTTAGACTCATCTGTCCAACCAAACTTCAAGAACTGGATACCAACACCGTTAGCGGCAGTATCGACTTTCAAATATTGGTTCGCGTCTTCCTTGGAAGTAACGAATACGAAATTACGTGCCGTATTGCTATCTTTCTTATCAGCAACACCTTTCGCTACGAACTGAGTTGTAGAGAACGGATTAACGTCTGCGTTCGCATCCTTCTCAAAAGTAAGAACGAACTTATTGTCTTTCACATACTCATTGATCTCGCTAGCGCTCAATACATACGTACCGGCATTAAACAGAGTAAGTTCTACCGCACCCTTAGATTTTGCATCCTGTCTAATATCTTTAGCCAATACTCTTTTTGCTTGAAGTCCATTATTAGTGCCTTTTGTTAAAAGAAGCACATAGTCTGGTTCATAATACGTATACATAGGCTGGTTATCTAGCAGCGTAGTCTCATAAGTACTAGAGAAAGCCCAACCACCAAAGCTCTCGCCAACAGTCAAAGAGTCTGTTGTCGCAAATGTTCCAGCCTTAATAGCCGAAGCATCTAAATCAGAAACAGCTAAAGTCTCGCCAGTCGCCTTGTTAAAGAAGTCATAAATAGGTTCTTTACCAGAACCTTCCTCTGTTACCTTTACACACCACAAGGAAGCCTTTAGATCTGTCAATGAGCTTACAGTCTTAAACGCATATTTGCCATTCTCAATAACAAGAGCCTGTCCCTTATCGTCTCTGATTTGGTACACACCTTTTCTTGCAGCCTCATCCAACTTCACAACCTTGGCGGCATCAGCACCAACCGGAGCACTTGCAAGATTCTGCGCATTAGCAGACATCGCACTCAACAGAGCGACACCCGCCAAAAAAGTAGAAAACTTTTTGTTCATAATAAATAAATTAATATTAATACTAGTGTTTATT
>OGKX01000927.1_pt1 | contig 14350 bp, 24 predicted proteins | sample 1572541 | NCBI WGS metagenome assembly OGKX01 (sample SAMEA2581982, study PRJEB24529) | metagenome | biome: Human gut stool | place: China | collected 2011
TATAAGAGCGTCCAACCCATCGAGGGCTGACGACGTATCAAACGAAAGGTCTAATAGAGTAACTTTTTCTGTTGCCATAATCCAAATTATTAATTTTTAACTGCGATTAACGTAACGTTCGCATTTCCTGTTGATGGGTCCCAATTGCTTATCGTTCGGAGATAAAACCAGTAGTTAAGCTCACCTACGAAATAAAGCGCGTCGGACTTCATTTTCTGTATATCAAAATACGATAGGTTCATTTTAGCCGTCACCTGCCAACCCGGGGAGAAGCGGTAGTAATGCCCTGCTATCGTAGCGCGGTAGCCGCTCGCGCGGTTGAAATAGTTATCGGGTACGTACGAGCCTGCCAACCTAATCATGGAGGCGTACGGTCTTTGTGCACCGGGGTTCACCGGAAACGCGCTTTCGCCTACAGTCCCCTGCGTAGATATAGCGCCTGCGTAACCGCCTACCGTCTGCTTTAGCGAGCCTACCTGCACTGTGTATGTTCTTGCGGCGCCAGCGGCTTCTGCAACCTCTATACTTGATTGGTCTATTTTCCCCGTCCAGTCTACCCGGTATGTGGAACTCGTAGACGGGTTGATAAACGGTTTAAGTGTCAGCGCAAACGGTTTGGACTTAAATTCATACGTCCAGCAAAACGCTTTGCAGAACGCCTGCACAATATCGAAAGGCGTATCTATGCCCATTGTTTCCACCAGGTCCCAAGCATACCCCGGGGCTGTAACCGAATCAATTTTGAACGATATATAATACGCTTCCGCGTTCGGTACGGTAGTAATCGGTGTGCCCGAATACACCCCCGAAGAGGCTGAGGTAGTAAAACCAAAGTTCAAATCATGTGAAGACCTCGGGGTAACCAAGCATGATGTACTACCCGGGCTTACTGGGTAATACGGGTGATTGCCGTCGGGTCTTACCACACCGCGTCGAAAGGGCAAAGCGAATGTACCGCCGTTGCTTCTAAGATAAACGGTAGAAGGCGCGGAAGGCGGAAGGACTATAAACGAATCGTCCGTAAACTTTAAATTGAACTCGGAGCCGGTCATGTATGTAAAGCACGTGGCTACCTCGTTGTTTTCCGCTATCATGTAATTAGCCGCATATACCGAGCCGTCCAGTCCGTCGTGCGCGCCTTTAAAAACCAGCTGGCTCTCCGCGTCCTTGTATTCGCCTGCCGTCTTCGTAACCCGGTCTGCAATGTATGACATAAGTACGGGCGTTGACCCGTTCGCCGCGTATATCGTCGGTATGGTAACATCGTTCGGGTACGCGTAATTAAGACTATCTATATACGTCGAAAACTGATATGCCGGTGTTTCGAGTTTAGGTATTGCAACCACCGGGGCGCGCAATGACGAAAGCTTCGATAAGTTTTCTATCAGCTCTAAACTGTAGCCGTCTTCGTCTGCCGTTACACGTACACGGAACAAACCGCTACCGAACGGAATATTGAAGCCCCCGAAATACAACTCTGCACGGTACGGGGACGTCCTTATGAACTTCCCCGGGAAACGTTCAGAACGGAACACCCGGTCATTTACTTCTGAACGCGGTATGTTAATCGTCCCGGAGTAAATAACCGTTTGCTCCGTAAACTTAAGGGGGTCGGGGTTGTTGATAGTAAGCTTCACCGAGTTAGCGGTTACACCGTCTATCACTACGCCATCAATTCGTATTGTTAAATCCATATTGTTAAGGTTCTATAATTTCAAACTTGCATTTAAACGCTGCTACTCGTCCCGTCGCACCGCCTTGTATGTTCAATGCGTTCGGGTTCTGTATCGTAACGCGTGCCCACTGATTGGTAGCCAAAGGGAATCCCCCGGCAACCTCGCCCGAACGTGAAAGCCAGTACAGCGCGTTTTGGTTATCGTCGGTTACTACTACGTTTATCGTAACGTCGTAGGACAGCACCCGGTTTCCGCCCGAGAAGTTAACCAAGTAAGTAGGTACAATGCGGTATTGGTCGAAATACATCGTATCATAAGCCCCCTTGCTGTTAAGCCATCGAAGCGTTACGCGCTTGTTGGGGTCAGGGCAATACGGGTATTTACGTTCAAAACGTGCGTTGCCCCATACGCGGGCATCGTTCGCGGTTCTGAACTCTATCATGGGCAGATTTGCATAGTTCATAACTTCGGTATTTGCCCATGTCGAGGATGTACCCGTACCGTTGTTTCTGTACCGTAGTCTACCGTCCGAATTTGCCGTAAACTGCCCGTATCTCAAAGCAAAGTTAAACGGTGTACCCGTTAACGGGCTGTTGAAAAAATAAGCGCAGCTAAAGTCCAATTGATTAAACAAGCCATTACCGTAGTCCGATAGGTTGCGCGCGCTTGGGTAGTCAACAAACCGAGCGTCTGCCGCGGGGGCACAAATTACTTGCAGGCCGATAGATTTCAACGTGCCCTCTACGTATTGTATAGACACATTATCCACGAAATCGGTAAACCCCAGGCCTGCGTTAATGCTCTCCGTTATACTCGGCGTCGCGGCTGCCATCATCGACACGTCCAATACCGCGCCCTCGTATGGGGTAACCGTAGCCGATGCCTTCTGTGCTCCGTTGCGTGAAAAGATAAGGGCTATACTGGTAACTGAACCGACCTGCTCCAAACGTATAGGGCGGTATATACCAACGCCTATGCCGCCGATAGTCAACGAACCTGCCGCCGTTGCCGTCTGATTGTTTAATAGATTTCTTACTATCATTGCTTTTTAGTTAAAATGGTTAATATCTCTGCCCTTACTATCCGGGACACCTCTACTGTGATGCGTTGCACCATCTCGGGGGTTAGTATCTTACTTGCTACGCCGCCTTCGTTGTGCTCGTTGGGTACACGAATACCATCGCGCTTGATAACGTATGCTATCGCGTATGCCGCTTCTTCGGGTATGTCCGTCCCGGCGTTCGCGTTCTTGTCTTTAATCCATTGCCTAATGGCAGAAACGGGCGGGAAGCTTCCTGCCACCCTCCCATCCTCCATCTGATAGATGTATGCCGGGCTTTCTATCTTCACACCGCCTGCATACTCCACCACTTCTGTTTCCCTGTCGAAGCGACCCGAAGCGTTAAGCCTCATGCGATAGTAGTTAGCTACTATCTCGTCGCGTATCTGCCTAACCAATTGGGTAACTTCCTTGTTCATAGTTAAATATAATTAAACCAACTGTAATGTTTCCTCGTCTTCGGGTAGTCTACATCGTGCTCGTTGCCGTATGCCTCCCTCTCAAAACTCATGCGGTCATAGGGCTTGTCGTTTGGGTCACACGGCTTCTTTTCAAAGCTCCAGCCGAAGAAGCGGATAATGTACTCGATACCGTACCACAAGTAAAACAGCACGTACAGCATCTCGCGCATCTGCATCGTGTGGATGTGTTCGTGTCTTAACGTCTTTTCGCTTATAACCGCGTTACCACGTACGAAGAGAACGCCGAATAAGTTAATAGCTTTGAAGCCCTTAAACGGGATAAAGTTGTTTCTGATGATTTTCATGTTCTTTTGTTTTTTAGTCAGTGCACAAAAGTACGAAGTAAACCATCAGAAAACAAACAGTATCAAGTTCACGCCCCGTACTTGTACGCGTCGAACGTTGCCTCCCAGCCCGATTTGATGGTGTCGTACTGGTTCTGCACTTTGGCGATACGGAGCGAGCCAATCTCGTAGCCGCATATGAAGCTCTTAAGCATCTCATGCAACAGTAGGTCTGTACGTATCAGTGTCGCAATCTCTACCGCGTCGTCTCGCATATAAGCCGATGTACCCATACAGCGAATGACTACCGTGTAGGCGCTTGACCCCGGCACGTTCGTGTCCGTATAGCTTCCAGTCGTTACGTCAAGCGTAAAGAAGTCCTCACCCAATTCGTTAGCCGCTACGTTCTGTACGGCGGTATCCCCGAATATCAGCGTTTTGCCCAAGGCTGTAGCCCGGGCGTTCGCTGTGTTAATTATTGTCTCAAAAGTCATAACTATCTGTTTTTCATTTGTTGTTTCTTCATTTCTCGCTTCTCCTTCTCTATCTCGTCGTTACGTTTGGCGATGGCAAGCATAGCGTCCGAGTAGTTGATTTGCTTCGCGTCCTCAAAGCTACAGTGAAAAAGCTCGGCGGTAATCTGCACAAGTCCGAGAAGGTTCTTTGCTTGTTTAATCGTCTCATCACCCGTCAACGCGCTTTCGCCCGTCTGCTTCATGTTCTGAAACACGATTTGTTCGAGACCGTCCGCGATTTCCATCTGTGACACTATGAACTTATCAAGCTTCGCGGCGTCGAGAATGGTCTCGGCTTCGTAGTTGTCATCAGTCCACGCCTTGATACGCTCGTTTGCGTCCTCTGCACGGCGCGTTTCAAGCATAGACCATAGAGTTATGCCTTCAACGTCTCTAAGTCTGTACACGGCTTTCCCATTGCGCGTAGCGACTTGTGAGGGTCGGCAATACTTAATCATATCCTTTAGCAACTTCTCCTCGTCCTTGGTTATTCGGACCATTCCGTTTGCCGGTAAGTTAGCAACTCTTAATAATACCTTTCGGTTGTTAATCGCTGTTATGCGATAAATCCATTTCAATATAAATTTCTTCATTATTTGGGTCTGTATTTACGTATCAAGAAGTCCACACCGTAACGGAGCGCGTCAAGTGCGTGGTTCCACGCGTCTATCGCCTCGTTGGTGTATGAGTCCGATACTTCGTCCTTTATCCATTTGTAGTTATCAAGCTCGTCAAGTAGCTTGACCGAGCGCTTTGTTACGTGCAACTTGAACTGCTTGACCTGTGCAATGCCTGCTGCCACAGAGCCGCGCCCCTTAACGCACGGTATCGCTTTGATACGCTTTTGCTGTAGCTCCACGATACTCTTCTGCTCTGCACTATCGCACACCGTTATCACGCGGTTCAGTGCGTTGGCGTTCAAGTAGTCCGCTATATGGCTGTTTAGCAAGCCCTGCTCATAACAAAGCAAGTCCACGAACAAATCCCAGCCCTCCATGCGTATGTCTACTATCGCGGTCGGGTCATTCACGAAACCGAAGTCAAGCCCCAGGCATCTGCCTGTAAACGTCTCGGGCATATCGTCAATAACTTCATATTCGGGGTAAACGTTACCCTCTACGCCGCCCGTCAAGCCTTCGCCATACACGCGCCACCAGTTGGCATCGTTCTTGTTCTTCTCGATGGCTGCCACCTGCTCGGGGGTCAAGTACGGGTTATCCTTGTAGGTCGAATGTATTGTAACGTATCTGTCACCTACGAACTCGGTCTCGCCCCAGAACTTCCGTACGGGGTTGTAGTCGATGATAACCTTTTTACGGGTACGGATATCAAGCTGCCTAAAGATTTCCCGGGGTATGCCTTGCGCCTCGTTGACGAAGAGGATATCACGTGCCGGCCCGTGCACCTTCCCGGCGTTATCGCATGAGAAGAACTCTACTATCGTGCCGTTCGGGTATTCGTAGGTGCTTTCTGTCTTGTTGAACTTGTTCTCGTCCCAATAGCCCTCGGCTGCTACCATCGCTTTAAAGTCACGGAGCATACCGCGCTTAACCATAGGGAACGTAGCCGCTACGCACGAGATAACGAGCGGTTGGGGGTTGCTCAGGGCAAGTATGTGCAACATCTGTAGGGTTGCCCATGTCTTGCCGCTACGTGTACCGCCTTTAGAGGCTACTCCGCGAATCCTGGGGTCCACGAAAGCCGATAATATCTTTTCAAAAGTAAATGTAACGTTCATGCTCTAAATGCCTCCTAACTTTTGTAGGTTCTTCACCGCATCCTCGGAAAGTACGTTTACCTGCATAGCCTTTGTGCCGGCTTCCTTACCGTTGCTTGTAACGTCCTTAAGGTCTCGTAGTCCTCTAAGCTTTGCCATGTAGTTAGCATCAACCACACCGGCAAGCGCGCTTTCGTCCATATCGGTTGCAATGAGTTCGGCGATAAGGGCGTACCCGGTCAATAGGTTAGCCGCGTCTTCGTTCCCGTCGTCCGCCAGCTTTTCGAGTCGTGCGCCATTCTTCTTGAATGCTCGTAAAGTCCACCCGATGAAAAGGCAGAAGCCCCCCAGTGATGGCGCGCGCTTCTTCTCTATAGGTATCTTTTGCCCGGCGGCGTTTCCGCCCTTTAGGACTTCATAAGTGATGAACGGGTTCCGCTCACAGAAGTTCATGTACTCGGCTACGTAATCTACGCACTCCTCGACGGTAGTCAACGTGGCGCCTTTGCAACCGCGCGTCTGCACGACTTCATAAAGTTCTTTGCACTTCTTCAAATCTGCCTTGGGGACCGGGGCTTTGCCCGTCGCTTGCCCCTTGGTAATTGCCGCTTTCGTATCCGGGGCGGCTTCCTTCTTTGCTCTTCCTGCCATAGTCTGTTTGTTAGTTGGTATTAATAAGGTATCGCGCGTGTGTGCTCGCGGTCTCTTAAAGAGATGCGCGAGTAGTAGACCAGTATTTGGGCTGTTCAAGCCATTCACGTCGCTTTCAACCACGGCACAAAGGTAGGCAACAAAACGCATCAGACCAACCAACGGGCAGTTAGGCCTTTTCTACAAATAAAGTTTACAAATGAATTATATTTACACGGTTGAACATTTGTGCACTGTAACTACCTATCACAAAGAGAGTTAGGGGCACCTGCACAGACACACACTTTTTTTTTCTAAACTTTAATATAGGATATAGTATATTTTATACCCCCTAAAATACACTTTTCTCCAAAATAATGTTTTACCCTCTTTTTACTGTGCATCTGTGCATTTACATATAATGTATTATAATATAAGGAGTTAGACTGCACAGTAACCTGCACAGTAGCGATTTTTTACTGTGCAGCTGTGCATAAAATATGTTAAATTTAGAGCCTCTTTTTTCTAATTATAAACAAAAGCCCAAATCTGACATTTTGTAATCAGATTTGGGCTAATCGCTATCATTTGGTTTGCCTATAGGCTTTCGTAGAGGGTGCTATCATACTGCTAACTCCTATAGACAAACCGCTTCCATTATGTCAATTTCCACCCGAGCGAAGACCGATACCAATACCACGTTTGAACCGTTCCGTTCTTGAACGTTGATACCCTTTTTATCCTTCCGTCCGGGTCAATTCCGTAGGTTCTCAATATGTCCTGCTCGTTTCTTTTCTCCTCTGCGAGACGTGCCTCGTCTCTGATGAGATACTGCCTTTTATTGATGGGCTGCTTATATGTGAAGTCCTGGGCGGCTACATACTTTGCCAGCTTATCAATCCAACCGTTGCAAAGATTGGCCTCCACATAACCGCGCCCGTACTTATCTTTTGTTACCCCGGCGGTATATCCGTACCTTCGTATGAACTCCCATATAATGAAGACATGACAGTTAAGGCACACTGCTATATCCATAAAACTAACTTTCTTCATGCACAATGTTCTTAAGCTTTATATACTTGTAATATGCCCCGGCGCGCGGCTTCTTCATGAACACGTCGCCACTGCCTGCGCTCTTTAAGTCTTCGGGTGGCAGGCTCCACGCGCCCACCTCGTACGCCACACTCTCATGTACTTCGGCTATAATCACGTCTTTTAAGCTCGTGTAGCCCACTACTCTAATACCGATAAGGTATCCCACTTCATCGACCACTGCATCCGTCCTATCGCCCCATTTAAGCTTATGGGGAAGCTTTGGTTCTTTAGTCATTTCCTTGTTCTTGTTTCCGTTAAACACTCCATTACTCGTCGTACTCCCCGTCTATATAACGGGCTGCGAACTTGGCTACGAGCCACAAACCAGTTACCAAACCGGCACCTATCGCAATTCCGAATAAACACATTAATGCTTCCATACATTTTCCTCCTATATTTTTGATGCTACATTCTCTAAACCCTCTCCCATACTAACAAGCTTCATACCTCCGTGCTTACCACGGATATAGGCGGCTTGTACATTGCCGTGTTCGTCCGTAGAGAATTGGATACCCCGCACACCTTCGTGCTCCTTGATAAGCTCGCCTATCGTCTTATGCTTCGGGGCTTCCTCTTCTACCGGCGTCCCGGCGTTGCGGTATTCGTAGGACATAAACTCTTCCTCGGACACGCCTATATCGGTAAGGCTCCAGGTCTGCCAACTGTCCCCGTGGTCAACGCCCAGTATAACGCCGAGCATATCGTTCCAACCAACTACCACACCGGCATACTCACCGTTCTTGTTGAATACCGCACGTCCTGCGTACAGCATCGCAAAATCTTTGTTTCTAATCATAATCTTTTAGTCTATTAAATTGTTGATACTGGCATACCAATAGTTTTCACACTCTTTGAATACGACGTCGTTCGGTTCTAATTCCGACCAGCCTCTGCTTTGCAAACGGTCTACTATGAGACTGTACGAGCCGTCTGGCCTTCTGTTGTTCCCGACCACCTCCAAAACTTCACCCCAGCCGCTCCGGGCTAATTTCCCTATGTACTTTTCCATCGGGTGGGCTTCTCTCTCTGTTTAAACTGTGAATACATCTCCCTAACTGCTTTTGAATACTTTTCCATAATCTTCTGTTTTTAAATCGCTGATACAAATATAACGCTTTTCCCGTTATGTTGGTTCTTTCGTTAACATCATTTAAATATTAAACTATCCTTCAGTGATAGCCCGTACTCTAATTGCTGTAGCTTGAAATTACGTTGTATGCTGTCCGCGGCGTTCTGTATTACGGTGCAGTCTACCAATAGGAGTAGGACTGCGATAACTGCTATTAATTTTTTCATTTCTTACTGTAAAATTCCATAAGTTCTTTAATACTCTGCATAAGCCCGTCCTGCGTCTGTTTCTTGCCTTCAAGGGCTTTTATTATCTTCTCGTCTACCGTGCCGGTGGTTAAGATGTGATGAACGGTTACGGGGTACGTTTGCCCCTGGCGATACAACCGGGCGTTGAACTGCATGTATAGTTCCAGGCTCCAAGTATTACCGAACCATATAAGCGTATGCCCACCTTTTTGTAGGTTAAGCCCGTGCCCTGCGCTTGCCGGGTGCGTTACAAGCACTTTAATCTTACCGGCGTTCCACTCGGCTATCTGTTCGGGCTTTTCCAGTTTGACGGGCTTGTATGCCTTTAGCTTCTTCATTATACGTTCAAGGTCATGCTTGTATGAGTAGGCAACCAATACGGGCGAGCCGTTTGCAGCCTCTACAAGCTCCTCGAGCTTTTCTAACTTCTCGTCGTGCACCTCGATAACCTTTCGGTCCGCGTCGTATATCGCACCGTTCGCGAATTGCTGTAGCTTATTGGACAACGCTGCTGCGCTTGCCGCGCTTATTGGTTCGTCCGAGTTAATAAGCTCTAACACTTGTTCCTTCTCAAACTCCTTATACTGTGCCAGCACTTTCGGGGACAACTCCACGCGGTCGTATATGTTGATGCGGTCGGGCATTTTCAAATAGTCTTCGGCAGTCATTGATATGGTTATATCACTAATGAGGTCGCTTATTTGCTTCTCCGTCTCCTCCTGGGGACTTTTCAGTGCATAGCTGTACACTACATCACCGTTCCTCTTGTCAGGCTTAAAAAACCTATCTCTGTACGCTGCGATTGATTTACCGAGCCGTTGCCCTTCATCTATCAAATACATTTGAGCGAATAGGTCTATTAGTCCGTTTGGCGATGGCGTACCCGTCAAACCTACTACTCGCGGTATGAACTTACGAACCTTCCTAAGGGCTTTAAAACGCTTTGAGGCGTGGTTCTTAAAACTGCTTAGCTCATCGATAACAACCATATCGTAGGGAAGTTTAATACCTCCGAACTCCATTACAAGCAATACAATGTTATCACGACTGACCGTATATATATCATCTTTAGCCGCCATTGCCGCGCGCCTGTGTTTAACGTCACCATCAATAACAGATATGGTTAAATCTTGCAGGTGTGCCCAATTCTGTATCTCATCTCGCCACGTTACCTGTGCAACCTTCTTCGGAGCAATAACCAGGGCATTCGATATTATACAACCGTCTAATAATTCCTTTATAGCTGTAAGCGTTGTAACAGATTTTCCTAAGCCCATATCGAGGAACAGTGCGCAAAACTCATTATCCAGGATATGCTTAACGCCCCTATTTTGGTAATCGTGTAATTGATTTCTTTCTAACATATTCTGCCCTCCCTTTTCCGTGGTTATCATTAAACTTAAATTTTAAATTGGCTTCCGCCCGTGCGGCGGCTTCTTCCAATGTCTCGAATATTCCAAGGTATATAGCTTTTCGGTTTACCCCGATTTGGGCTCTATACTTATTCCTGTCTTTGTCAAAGGTAACACCAGTTACACCCGTAGTACTTCTACTGCTTACTGATTTGTTTCTACTATTCTCTGACCCCGTAACGAAACGAAGATTACACAATCTGTTATCATCCCGCACGTGGTTGATGCGGTCTACTTCGAGACCCTCACCGTAGAAACCGTAGCACATAAGCATTACGACGCGGTGTACCGGGTAAGACCTTCCATGTACTTGAACATTTAAATATCCGGTCGAGCTCGATTTCCTTTGCGTTCCGGCTTCCAGTGTTTTAGGTACGCGGTTGTTAACGCGCCAGCGCCAATACAAAACACCCGTTTCGTAATTGTACCTAAATAATTCTAATGCTTCTCTATATTCTAGCATAACGTTGCTTGTATCATTGCTAACTGGGCATTGAACTCGTGGAGAGCTGCCGGCGTTATATGTTTTATTGCTCTATCATAATCGGCAGCGCACTTGATGCGCTGACCGTTGATTACTATCTCGGTATGACCCGCGATACATTTTAATTTTAAATCTATATAGCTTACCATGGCTTTATTACTTCATTAATTTTGTTTTATAAAATACGCAAATGCTTTTGAAATCCTGCTCCTCTGATATGTACCCCAGCGTTTTACGCGAAAGGAAATTAACGTCTCGGGTAATATCGTGTTGCAACTGCTTTAGAATTTCCTCGGTGTTACCGAACTTATCGTCACGGACATACAGCGCGCCCGACTTAATTCCGAAGTATATACCTAAACGGTATTCTATCTCTTCTTTTAAACTTCTCTTTTTCGTGATTTTTGTTTTAAAATTGTCCTTCATAAATAAATAATTTCTCGGTAGATTTTCTTTTATCGGAGCTCATATTATTCCGTAATGGCTTTTCCCAAATCTCTACAAAGTCTTCCGGGGCTTGGTATTCGGAGATATAAACCTTATGACCATCATAAACACGCTCCCGGCACCATTGCCAAAACTCATCGTGGTTCAGACTGCGCCTATATTCTGCGGTATTCGCATACGGTGGGTCACAGTATATTATGGACTCCTCGGGTATCTGTAGGCCCTTGTAGTCCCCGGAGCGAAACTCTACGCCCTGCAAATTGGGTATCTGCTTTGCTATGCCCCTCACAGCCTCGGATATGTAATCACGGGGCTCGCCTTTGGCAGTCACAATTGCCCCCGAGTAGCCTCTAAAAAAGGTTCCCCTGTAAGAAGCCATAAACCCCACCCAGCCCATAAAGTCAAGGCTGTACTTGTCAGACCCAGCCCGAAAACAGCTCTTAACATCGTTGTACAGTTCGGGGCTTATTTGCTCGGGGTAATTCTTCCCGGACAGTAGGCCCATGAACATAGCTATCAGATATTCGTTGCTATCGTTTGCTATCCTGTTTCCTGGTACATTGGCGGTCACGTTACACCCACCGCAAAATGGCTCTACAAAATATTGCCCTTCTTTTCTGCCTGCCAAAATTATAGGCAAAATTTCTTTTGCTATCCTTGACTTACTTCCTAAATACTGCATACTTAATTTTATTTTTTAATTCGACACTACAAAGATAACCCTTTTCCAGGTACGTTGTTTATTTCCTTAACATTTCTTAAGAAAAAACCTATCGCACTGTCCCTGCTTTCCAAATCGTCGATAACAAATACTTTGAAGCCCAAGTCCTCTAACTTGCTATGTATCAGTAATTGTATCTTAGTTGGTTTCTTACCCGTGGTCTTTATCTCGGCGAAGCCTACATACCCACCTTGGCAAAGTATCATTCTATCCGGCAAACCTTTTATAAAGGTGGATAATAGTTTTATTACCCACACCTTTTTTGTTCGGTTAAGCTTCTCGGAGAATGTACGCTCTAAATCTTTTTCACTTATTATATCCTTCATTTCTCAATTTGTTTTCAAACACCACTGTTTCGGAGAATTCCCCGGCTTCGTGGTCTACTGTAGTCGTATAGAGGTGGCCGTTATATTCACCTCTATACTTTAAAACCTCTCCGTTATGTACTATCTCGTCTCCGATACCGTACATGTATTCCTGGTTGCTTATCATAGCGTAAATTGAATTGCTTTGTTTTCTAATTTAAAACCGCATAAGACTTTCCGGTACGTTCCATCCGCGCCCTTTGCCGACATATTGCGATAGTAAAACTTGTTCCCCTCCATACCGAAGTAGCGGAGCAAATGCCCCTTGACCGTTACGATATAATCATGCTTCTCGTAGTTCGTACCGGTGCGCCCTATCTTTAGCGAGCTTCTGTGATTGCCAAAAAGGTTGGCGTACCTTATCTTGAACGTTTTTGGCGGTAGGTGCTTTTCCGGGGTGTAAAGCCATGGCCCCCACACCGAAAGGTCTGCATACAAGTGGTTTCCCTCTGCGTCGACACCTAAATACATGTATGGTTCATCGCCTTTCATGAACACCGAGTAGCCTATGTACTTACCGTTCCACTTTTCGCCCTCAGTATAGAACATTGCAGGCTTTAGGGTCTCGTCCATGCAAAACACCGTTGTATCGTCGCTTTCTTCGTCCTCTACGGGCTTTTCTGCCTCGGCTGGTGTAACTACCTTGTTATCCTTTAAAACTTCCTTAGATAGCTCCGCAATGCGATATTTGCAAATGTGGATAATCTTTTCGTAGTCAAGCGTCCGCGCCTCTCCTTCTTTGCTGCGTAGCACGCGTTTCACTATATCCGCGTCCCAGGGGTTAAGGTTATACTCTTTCCAAATTTGCCATGGCTGGATAGCATGCTTTGCATAATCGGACTTGCCTACGTTGTAACTCAGTACGTTCTCACTTGTTGACATAACACAATATTATTTTATTTGTTTTGAACTCATTTTTATAAAACTCCCGTGCTTCCTCCACGGTTGGAAATACCCCATCTCCGGGGGTAGGATAATAAGAGGTACGTTCCCCTCCGTTTACCGCGATAACTTTTAAGATAGTAACCATTTTAATTTAATTGTTTTCTACGTTAATACATTCCGTTAGTTCTTGCATGCTCGTTTCCGTTAGTTGGCGCGTGTAGGTCTGCCCCAGCATACCGATAAACGGTTTGCCATCTACGTACATAATACGAGATACGTGCTCAACGTTAATATACTCTACTTGCAATTCACCTTTAACTACGAACGTCAGTCCAATAAAATTTCCACTTTTCATAATCTTTTCTTTTTAAAATTTGTTAATTATTTCTATTTCTGTGCAATGCAAAATGTCGTCCCCATGAAGCATATCCCCCTGATAATGAATCTTGTATTGCTCCACTAGGAAAACGGTATTTACCGATATAACAACCCAAACAATATTTATGCCCTCGCACCTTGATATGTTGGTAGCATACGTTTCGAACATAGGTTTCGGTAGGTCTGATTTTTCGTCCATCGGGAAGAACGCTTCACTACCGGCCCCGAGGAGCGCACAATACTTGATGCCTTTAACGGTCTTAATCTTCACGGCATAGGCCCCGGAAACCCCCTCATGTGTGGCTACATCCTTAAACATGAATACCTTTGTATTGTCTACTGTTTCGGGTGTGTCCTCGATTGATAGAACCGTCGAGCTGTCACCTGCTGAACATGAAGCGAATATAACCGTCATCAAACCTGCTACTAAAATACTTGCTAACTTTTTCATAATCTTTTGTTTTTAAATTTGATATACCAAAAGTACACCCCAGAACGCCCGTTACCAACCATTATATCCGAACACACTCATTTATCATCCGAATGACAGGAAAATTCATCCGAACAGACTTTTTCTTCTTCCCCCCCCATGAGATGGGTAACCTCCCTACCCCCCACCTTACACAGGAATAAGAACCGCTTGATAATCAGCTCTCCCCCTGTGCAAGGGGGAGTTGGAGGGGGTAGTTTGTAGATACCGAATAAGACTTTTTAGACAGCCCCTTGTTTGCAAGTAATTGATTACAATATTTTATCAAGCTCCCATGCTTTGATATGCCTGATACCTTCATTCAAAGGCATAGTTATTTCATCAAGAGAAATTACGACTTTTTCAAAATTATCGTCAATAGCTTTGAGTGCAGAATATTCCCTTTCGACCGTAGCTTCATCTGTAAGCATATA
>OGKX01000932.1_pt1 | contig 14289 bp, 7 predicted proteins | sample 1572541 | NCBI WGS metagenome assembly OGKX01 (sample SAMEA2581982, study PRJEB24529) | metagenome | biome: Human gut stool | place: China | collected 2011
TTCTGAGCATCACGGCATCCGACATCAGCGACCAGCTTTTGAAGGATTTTCTGGATATGGATTCGTCCCAGATCGTCACCATGCACATCCAGTCCGTTGACCAGAACCGTGCCATTAAGACGGTGAAGCGCACCATCACGGAACTGGACAGAAGTAAGATTGAGGAACAGAAAAAAGCCATCCGTGCCGGGTATGATATTGACATCATTCCGTCAGATTTGGCGACCTACGGCAGAGATGCCAAGGCTCTTTTGAAGGAATTGCAGAGCCAGAATGAGCGAATGTTCCTTGTCACTTTTCTGGTGCTGAACACCGGGCGCACGGAGCAGGAGTTGGAAAACAACGTTTTTCAGGCATCCAGTATCGCCCAGAAGCACAACTGCAATCTCTGTCGGCTGGATTTCCAGCAGGAGCAGGGGCTGATGAGCAGCCTGCCGCTGGCGGATTGCCAGATCGAAATTCAGCGGGGGCTGACCACCAGCAGCACAGCGATTTTTATCCCGTTCACCACACAGGAACTTTATCAGTCTGGCAAGGAATCGCTGTACTACGGATTGAATGCGCTTTCCAACAACCTCATCATGGTGGACCGCAAGAAGCTGAAGAACCCCAACGGCCTGATCCTCGGCACTCCGGGAAGCGGCAAAAGTTTCTCGGCAAAGCGTGAAATCGCAAACGCTTTTTTGGTGACGGACGATGATATTATTGTGAACGATCCAGAGGGAGAGTATTCTCCTCTGGTGAATCGGCTGAAAGGTCAGGTCATCAAAATTTCGCCCAACAGTACCCAGTTCATCAATCCCATGGACATCAATGCCAACTACTCCGAGGAAGATAATCCCCTGTCCCTGAAAGCTGACTTTATTCTTTCTTTGTGTGAACTGGTGGTGGGCGGCAAAGAAGGGCTGCTGCCGGTGGAGAAAACCGTCATCGACCGCTGTGTGCATCTGATCTACCGCAAATATTTTGCGAACCCCTGCCCGGAGAATATGCCCATACTTGAGGACTTGTACAACGCCCTGCTTCAGCAGGACGAGAAGGAAGCCCACCACGTTGCCACCGCACTGGAAATCTATGTGAAAGGCTCCCTGAATCTGTTCAACCACCGCACCAATGTGAACGTCAACAACCGCATCGTTTGCTACGACATCAAGGAGCTGGGCAAGCAGATGAAAAAGCTGGGAATGCTCATTGTGCAGGATCAAGTGTGGGGGCGTGTCACGGCAAACCGCAGCAGCGGAAAGTCCACCCGATATTATATGGATGAGATGCACCTTTTGCTGAAAGAGGAGCAGACCGCCGCTTATTCCGTGGAGATCTGGAAGCGCTTCCGCAAGTGGGGCGGCATCCCCACAGGGTTGACCCAGAACGTGAAAGACCTTCTTTCTTCTCGTGAGGTTGAGAATATTTTCGAGAACAGCGACATGATCATCATGTTGAATCAGGCTGCGGGAGACCGCCAGATTCTCGCAAAGCAGCTCAACATCAGCCCTCATCAGCTTTCCTATGTGACCCACTCCGGCGAGGGCGAAGGGCTGCTGTTTTTCGGTAATGTCATTCTGCCGTTTGTGGACCGTTTCCCCACCGATCTGGAACTCTACCGCATTATGACCACCAAGTTGGGTGAAGTCTCGGAGGGCGCGCAGAAATGAGTGAACCGAAGCTGAACATCAAAGAGGAAACGTCCGCAAAAAAGACCCGTTCTCCCCCGAAAAAAGCCAAGGTAGAGCAGACGGTGCCCAAAAAGAAAAAGCTGAAAACCGATGCAGATAAAGCTGCGGAAAAGGCACAGCATCTGCGGTTTGGCAAGGCGGAACTGACCCCGGACGAACTGAGCCGGTTGAGTAAGGCGCAGAAGCGAGAGATGTACGCTGCCCATGCCGCCCGGTCTGCGGCGCATCACGAAGTTGACCAGTACGAGGATGACAATGTGGGCACGCAGGCGCTGAGCGAGGGCGAAAAGGCGGCAGGAAATGTCCGGGATATTTCCAAGAGCCGCTATGCCCGGAAGCTCAAGAGGAAAGCCAAGATGCAGGGCAAGAAGGGTGCCAGAAACGCAAAATCTTCCGTGCAGAAGCCAACTGCGGCACAAGATACAGGCGCATCCGGCACCGGCGAGGGCGGTTCCAACTGGCTTTCCCGATGGCGGCAGAAGCAAGACATCCGGCAGAGCTACTATGCTGCCGCCCGGTCGGGTACGGCGGCGCAGACCGCAGGTGGCAAAGCGGCATCCAACGGTGCATCTGCTGCCCGGTCCGGCGTGGAACAGGCGGTAGAAAAGGGCAAAACTGCCGTCAGCACCGCCGTAAAGGGGCTGGTGAATGCCGCAAAAGGCAACGCACACGTTCTGGTGATTGTGGGCGTTTTTCTTTTGCTCGTCCTCATGGTGATGTCGGGCTTTTCCTCCTGCGGTATCCTCTTTTCGGGCGGCACACAGGTGTCCGGGCAGACCATATACTCTGCCGAGGATCGGGACATCTGGGGTGCAGAGCAGGACTACAAAAAGCTGGAAAAGGAACTGGATAAAAAGATCAAGCGCACCCCCACCGACCACCCCGGCTACAACGAGTACCAGTACCACCTTGACCCCATTGAACACGACCCGTGGCAGCTCACTTCATTCCTGACCACTCTGTATGATGATTACACCCGGTCGGAAGTGCAGGGCAAGCTGAAGGAGACCTTCAAAAAGCAGTACAAGCTGACCACATGGGTGGAGGTGCAGATTCGGTATAAGACGGTCTGGGTCATCAGTCCGGCAGGTATCCCTGTTCCTACCCAAGTGCCGTATGAGTACAAGATTTTCCACACCAAGTTGGTGAACCGTGGCTTGGAGGTGGTCATCCGGGAGGAACTGGACAACGACCAATGGAAACGCTACGAGATCTTTCAGGACACCTTGGGCGGCAGACCGTATCTGTTCAACGGCGGACTGCCGCCCGGTGGCTCCGATGGCTCCGGCACACCCGGTATTGATTATCAGGTTCCGGCAGAAGCCCTGACGGACAGCGAATTTGCCGCCATCTACAAGGAGGCGCAAAAGTATGTGGGTACGCCCTACGTCTGGGGCGGCTCTACCCCGGAAACCGGTTTTGATTGCAGCGGCTATGTCTGCTGGGTGTACAACCAGAACGGCTACGATGTAGGGCGCACTACCGCCAACGGTCTGTGGAACAAGAGCCAGCACATCTCCGAAGCCGATGCAAAGCCCGGTGATCTGGTTTTCTTCAAAGGCACCTATGACACCCCCGGCATGAGCCATACTGGAATCTATCTCGGCAACGGCATGATGGTCAGTGCCGGAGACCCCATCAAGTACGCAAACATTCACTCGTCCTACTGGGAGAAGCATCTCGCCGGGTTCGGACGGCTTTCAAAATGATTGGAGAAGTTACTATGAGCGAAAAATCGGATAAACTGCGGGCGATGCTGGCAAAAGAGAAAGAACGCCGCATCAAGCTGAACAATCGCATCGAGATCCTGGAGCGGCGCATTCAGGAGGAAGATTCTGCCGAGGTCAACGAGATGGTGCGGACGGCAAAGGTCACGCCGGAACAGCTCGCCGCCCTGCTGCGGCAGTCTGCCACCACCACCCCGAACCCTGCTGCGCTGTCTGCCGTGGGTGCAACTTTCGAGAAGGAGGATGCAGATGAAGATTAAGAAACTGGGCGCACTGCTGGTATCGGTGGCACTGTGCGCTGGCATGGCGGCTCCCGCTTTTGCCTATGGCGGTGAGCCTGTGGAGGAAGTGGAACAGCCCGTCCTGACTTCTACCACCGATGAAGAAGATGTAGTCACCGTGACCGATGAGGAGACCGGTGCCCTGACCCCGGAGGGCAACTTGACGCTGGTGGACGATTACCACACCGACTATTCCGATGGCAGCGGTCAGCAGTTCATTACGCTGGTGTCGAAGTCGGGTGCGACTTTCTATCTGGTGATTGACCGCAACGCCAAGGGGCAGCAGACCGTTCACTTTATGAACCTTGTGGACGAAGCCGACCTTCTTTCCCTGATGGAAGATGAAGATGCCGATGCCTACACCGCTGAAAAAGAAGCGGCGGCGCAGGCAGAACAGGAGCGCAAACAGGCCGAGGAGGATGCGAAAAAGGCTGCGGAAGAAGCGGTGGCATCCGGTTCTGAACAGACTGGTGGCAACAAAGTTACGAAGTATGCTGCTACGTTCTTAGGCGTACTGGCACTGGTCGGTTTGGTTGCTGGCGGTGGCATTTACACCTTTATGAAGCAGAAGCAGAAAAAGCAGGCAGAAAAAGAAGCCCTTGACCCCGATGCAAACTACACTGAGGACAAGGGCGACTTTGAAATCCCTGTGGAGGATGAGCCGGAGGAGACCGGCGAGGAGGATAACGCAGAAGAATAATTCTATTGGCGGCGTTTGCCGCCTTACATATTGCAATCCGAAACAGATTGGAGGGATTCTTATCGCAAAATTGATCGTGGCGGAGAAACCGTCCGTCGCCATGTCCTATGCCAAAGTCCTCGGTGCCACCAGACGTCAGGACGGCTACCTTGAGGGCAACGGCTATCTGGTAAGCTGGTGCGTGGGGCACTTGGTGGAACTGGCACCGCCCAACATCTACGATGCCAAATACGTCAAGTGGAGCATCGCAGACTTGCCCATCCTGCCGCAAAAGTGGCAGTATCTGGTGTCAGCGTCCACCAAAAAGCAGTTCGGTATCCTGCAAAAGCTGATGAATCGCCCGGACGTAGACAGCATCGTGAACAGTTGCGATTCCGGACGTGAGGGAGAACTGATCTTCCGCTTAGTGTATCAGCAAGCCGGGTGCAAAAAGCCTGTTTCCCGCCTGTGGCTGTCCAGCATGGAGGAAAATGCCATCCGGGAAGGATTCGCCCACCTCAAACCGTCAACTGAATACGATGCGCTGTACAACGCAGCACTTTGCCGGGAACGTGCCGACTGGATGGTCGGCATCAATGCGTCCCGGCTTTTTTCATGTCTGTACGGTCAACCTTTAGCGGTCGGTCGGGTCATGACTCCGGTGCTTGCCATGACGGTGGTGCGGGAGGCTGCGATAGCCGCTTTTGTGCCGGAAAAGTTCTACACGGTGGATCTGGAACTGACCAGCGGATGCACGGCATCCAGCCGCCGCATTCCTGAAAAATCCGTTGCAGAAAACCTGCTGGAAGCCTGTCGAAGGGAGATGGTGGCAACGATCCAGCGCATCACCCGCAAGGAAAAATCCGAGAATCCGCCGCCGCTGTACGACCTGACCACCCTTCAGCGGGACGCCAACCGCCTGCTGGGGTACAGCGCACAGCAGACGCTGGACTATGTGCAGAGCCTGTATGAGAAGAAACTTACCACTTATCCCAGAACTGATAGCTGCTATATCACCGACGATGACGAGGAAATGCTGGAGGAGCTGACCGAAGAACTGGAAGTTTTTCTCGGCATTACCCCGGAGGACGTGGACGAGGCGGTGCCCCGGACACGGCGCACCGTCAACCGGGAAAAAGTCACCGACCACCACGCCATCCTGCCCACCCGCAGTATGCTGCAAGCCGATCTGGAAGCTCTGCCCAAGGGCGAGCAGAACGTTCTGAAGCTCATCATCGCCCGGACGCTGATGGCAGTCAGTAAGCCTTTCCGGTATCTGGAGACCCTGCTGACCACCGAATGTGCCGGGGAGGAATTTACCGCCAAGGGCAAGGAGGTTCTGGAAGAAGGCTGGAAAGCGGTGGAACGTAAGGTGCTGGCAGACATTCTGAACCGAAAACAGGAACTCACCGCCCTGCCCAATGCGGCAGAAAACGAGTGCGGCATCCTTAACGCAGAGCTGAAGGAGGGTCAAACGTCCCCGCCGAAGCATTTTACTGAGGACACCCTGCTGCACACTATGGAAACCGCCAGTGCGGACAGTATGCCGGAGGGCGTGGAGCGTCAGGGCATCGGCACTCCTGCCACCAGAGCCGCTACCATCGAAAAGCTGGTGCAGAAGGGCTTTCTGGAGCGCAAGGGCAGCAAAAAGACCAAGGTGTTGCTGCCCACGGATAAGGGAAAAGCCCTCATTACCGTAATGCCCGAAGAAATCCAATCCCCGGAAATGACCGCCGACTGGGAAACAAAACTGTTGTGCGTGGAGCGCGGCGAGATGGAGTCGGAAACATTTATGACTGAAATCAAAGATATGATCTCCTCGTTGGTGAACACCACCGAGGCCGTGAAAGGAGCGAATGTGCTTATGAAAAATAAAGTGATTGGTGTCTGTCCGAACTGTGGCAAATCTGTTGTGGAACGTGAAAAGGGCTGGTTTTGTGAATCCAATCCCTGCCGTTTCGTGCTGTGGAAAGACAATGCTTTCTTCAAGAGGTTGGGTAAACGGCTGGATGCTCATGTGGCCGACAAGCTGCTGCGGGATGGCCGCGTCCGTCTGAAGGACTGCAAGAGTGCCAAGGGCAAGGTATACAATGCCACTGTCCTGCTGTCTACCGAAGCCGATGGTCGCAGCAAGTTTTCGCTGGAATTTGAGGGTGGCCGCTGATGAGGGTACAGGATGAAGCCGTTTATCTGCTGAACAACGAAAAATACCTGCATCTGCGGGAAAATACTTCCGGCGTTGGCTACGCCACCTATGACAAGCTGACCCTGTTGCCGTTGGAAAAGGGACAGATTCCCTTTGAGCATCTGCCGCCCGATGGCAGAAATGCTATTCCTGCCGCCCGGAACTGGTTCCTTTTTGAGCTATCCGATGATCCTCGCAGGGCTATCCAGCTTGAAAGTGTGAGAATCCTCGACAACATCCCGGATTCCGGCATTCGCAAGCGGCGTATCTGGGAAGATCCGTCCATTACTATGAATGATGTGCGGCTCATCGACAGCAACTACAAGGACTTATACCGTGTTCCCAATGGCAGTGTGATTCAGGTGGACTACCCGGATGGCCGAAGTTTCACAACACGGCTGGAACATTGGGACGAGTATCATTTTGATGTTGGTGGACTGGGCGATATGTTCCACATCTGCCAGTTTGCCGAGGTCATGGAGCGCAATGGAGCCAGCTATTACCCGGAAATCCAGACACAGGATGAAACAGGTGCATGGGAACTAGGCGGAAAAGGCTATATTGCCATCCAGTCCTGTGACGATGGCTGGGATTACACCCTCTATCACAGCGATTACTCTGTGATGGACAGCGGCCAGATCGACGCGCCGGAGCTGACGATTCAGGAAGTCCGGGAAGAAATTCTGGAAGCACATCACATGGAAAAAGGTCGGCGGCTGATACAGGACTACGATTTTATCATGGACAGAGCCGCCGAAGCCGAAGAACTGGGGCTAAACAGCCGCCCTTCCACGCTGGAAAAGCTGGCTTCACTGGCTGGCGCAAAAGAAAAATGCGATGCCCCGGAGTGCAGCCCCGTTGGGTGCCGGAAAGTGAGGGATGCTCATGAACTTTAATGGCGAAGAATTGACGCTGATGATGCTCTACAATTCCGGCTCCCGGCCGGGTTTGATGCAGGAGCTGCGGCTGATGCAGTGTTACCTGATGCCTGATGAAACTGCCCTGAGAGAACTGTCCGAACAGGTCATTGAAAAGCTGAAACTTATGACCGATGCCGAGTTTGCCGAGCTGGAATTTCCGCTCGACTGAATTTTTATGGCCAATAAGTAGTATGAATATCTTTTCTTCCCTCAAATATGTGATATACTAGTAGCATCACATATAGTAAATGAAGGAGGAAGGTTTTAGATGGATTTAGTTAAAGTCCAACAAATACACAATCAGTATCGTATCTTTCGACAAGATATGTATAATGAGTGGGAAGAGTATGCTTACTTGAATCATTGCATAAGAAAGCCGACTAAAGAACCTTTTGAGTTTAATAGCCTATTAAGTGACAGTGTATTGCATAAAACTATTGTTGATGCTGGCGGAATGCAAACTAGGTTTTTGAGCGGTGGCAATTCAAGAAGTCATTTCATCAATTCTGTTGGGCGGTTTGAAGTATATATTTCCTCTTTAGCTAAGGTTGTGTTTATAGACTATCCTCAAAAGATGAAGGGATCTGATTCTGAAACCGAAACCTCTAAGGCATTCCAATTGATTTTAAGTTGTAGCACGCGTGACGAAATGATTGACACGCTTGCTGAAGAAAAGGTCCGAAGTATTTTCTATGGAAACCCTGCTGATGTGTTTTTGAAAGATAAGTGCAAATTAGAGTTGGGAACACTTTTTTCTTCCAAATACCGTTTAGCCATTTCTCTATATAGTGAGATTTTAGGAAGACGAAATGCCATAATCCATAATTCCGGTAGAGTTGACAAGAAATATATAAGAGAAAATCCTCAAAGTACTCTTTTGGAAGGCAAAAAGATTATTATTTCTGAAAATTATCTACGCGGAACTATTGGCTTATTGGTTGGAATCGCTGCCGAAACCACAAGTAACGTTGTGGAGAATATTTATAAAGGAAATGTTCAAGGAATATTAGGCCGCGCCACAAATTCGTTTGAGAATTGCTATGAAATCGACTGGTATAAGAGATTGTTGCAAAATTCCGACTAAATCCTTTTAATTTTACTAATTTATTGGAAATCACGATACATCCGAACGCTATTTTCCTGAGAGCGGCCTTTACAAAGGTCGCTCTTTTTATATCCTAAAATCGAAAGGAGGAACGCAATGCCAAATAAAACGCAAGAATACCTCAACCTTGCCCAGCAAACGGCAAAGGAACTGACCCGGTATTGGGAAAACTGGACGGACTACCTGACCACAGCATCCCGGCTGTACAAGTACAACTTTGCCGACCAGCTTATGATTTACGCCCAGCGGCCTGATGCCACCGCCTGCGCCAGTTTCGACCTCTGGAATGACCGCATGAACCGCTATGTCCGGCGTGGCTCCAAAGGCATCGCTCTGTTAGACCAGTCCAGCAGTGTTCCGCGTCTGCACTACGTTTTCGATGTGAGCGACACTGGAGTACGGCGTAATTCGCGTGATCCGGAAGTATGGCAGCTCGGCCCCGATCTGGTTCAGCCTGTGTCGGAAATGCTCGCTAGAGAGTACGGCATCCGGCATGAACGAATCACCCAGCAAATCGCAGACATTTGCGGCAAACTGGTGGATTCCTATTGGGATAACAACAGCGGTGACATTCTCGACATCGTTGACGGCTCTCTTCTGATGGATTATGATGAAGCCGGACAGGAGTTCCAGTTCAAAAGTGCCGCTGCAATCAGCATCACCTATGCTGTCCTTGAACGATGCGGTTTTGAGCCGGAAGGACATTTTGACCGGGACGATTTTCAGGCCATCTTCTCCTTTTCCACTCCTGCCGCCGTGTATGCGTTGGGCACCGCAGTCAGCGAGTGCAGCCGGGATGTGCTGCGCAACATCGAAAGAACCGTAAAGACGACAATCCGCCGCCGCAATGTAGAAAGGAGCCAGTATGAATATGAACAGCAGGAACGTGACCTACTCGACCATCGGGGATTATCAGCTCCCGAACCTGACCCTGCCCCGGCAGGAGAAAACACTGGGCAAGTACGGGCGACTGCGCCGGACTTACCTGATGAAGCATCGCCCGGTGCTGTACAACTCGATGCTTCTGTCGGGAACTCTGCATCCGCACCTGTTGGAGGTGGAGCAAACCGCAGAGAGCCGGATGCGGCAGACCATGCAGGAGTTGCTGAAACAGAACCCGGCTCCGAACAAGGAGCAGTATCAGATGGAGTGGGTGCAGCACATGAACAGCCTGAAAGCACAGGCCGAGGAACTGGTGATGAACGAGCTGATTTACAGCTAAGTTTCTTCGATGCACACATTCCCACCGAAGCTGAACAAATTGAATCCATCGACCAAGCGGAGAGCGAAAAATCGCCCTCCGCTTTCTCTTTGTCACAGGCTGAGATCGAAAACGCGCTGCGGAGAGGTTCTAACTTTGAAAACAGCAAACTTCGCATCTGGAAAATTTATCAGCTCCAGCCTGACCGAAAACTCCGGGCAAAAGCTCTTGCGAAAGAATATGCCTCAAACGGACCCGGCGGCTCCTCGCACACCTATCTGGACGGAAGCAATGGTTGGCTCGATCATGACAGCAAGGGGCTGACGTTTGAACACTATCCAGACCATCAGAAAGTGCTTCTCCGCTGGAATCAGGTCGAAAAATATATCGACCTGATGATTCAGTCTGACCGCTATCTGTCGGATAAAGAGAAAAGAACCATTGACTTCCCCCTTGAGCTGAACGCCGCCAGTGCTGCCGAATACACGGCATTAAAGGAACAGTACCCGGACACTCTCGTTGGATTTGAAGCAGGTGGCAATTTTATGTTTTATGGAGAAGATGCCGCTAAAGTTACCAAAATCATCAACAGTGCTTTGTTCACGAGAGACACCGCGCTGGGCGAAGCTCAGGTCACAGGCTTTTCTCCTCGCTTATGGGCAAGAAAGTCAAAAGAATTATGGTCTGCGGGCAATAATGTCTATCTTGCCGGGTTAAACGAAGATGGCACTCACCATCAGACCAAGCATCTGCGCAAAGAGGACTATCTTCCCATTGGTTCCATTATCAATATGGATAGCCGTGAATTTCGGATTGATAGGGTGGACTTTGATAAGGGCAAAGTTTCTTTGCAGGATATGGCACTGGCCGATATGCGGGTGCCGATTTTTCGGGAAGAACCGCTGTCTGTTGTCCGGGAATTGTACGAACAGCAAGACGAAGCTCTTGACACCGCTCCCGAAAAAGCAGTCGATTATAAGGTCGGGGATGATGTCGTTGTTGAACTGCCTACCCGAACCATCGAGGGAAAGGTCGGCTATGTTGGTGAAACCGATGTGCGCATCGACACCAGTGCGCAGGGCTATTCGTGGAGCAACGAGGTGTTGAACAAACAGCAGTTCGAGGACAGTCTGCGACGGGATGAGCCTACGTCTGATGAATCACTGGACAAGCTGCCTATTTCTGTGGAGGTCAACGGCGAATGGCAGACATTCCCGGATGCAGCCGCCGCAGACGAAGCCCTGAATGCCGAACCTGTGCCGGAAGCTGCTGGAAATTTCTGCATTACGGACGATCATCTGGGCGAGGGCGGTGCAAAACAGAAATACGCCCGGAACATTGCAGCTATCCGCACCCTGTTCCAGTTGGAGCAGGAACACCGTGGAGCCACCATCGAAGAGCAGGAAATTCTATCACAGTATGTCGGCTGGGGCGGTCTGCCGGATGCCTTTGACCCGGACAAGGGCAACTGGGCAAAAGAGTACGCCGAACTGAAAGGACTGCTCTCCGAAGATGAGTACGCCGCCGCCCGTGGCTCCGTCCTGAACGCCCACTACACCAGCCCCACCGTGATTCGTGCCATCTATGATGCTGTGGAGCGCATGGGCTTCCGCAGCGGCAATATTTTGGAGCCGAGCATGGGCATTGGCAACTTTTTTGGTATGCTGCCGGACACCATGCAGGATAGCCGCCTGTACGGTGTGGAACTGGACAGCATCACAGGCCGCATTGCGCAAAAACTCTACCCAGAAGCCAGCATTAAAGTTGCCGGATTTGAAACCACCGACCGCCGCGATTTCTATGACCTTGCCGTGGGTAATGTTCCTTTTGGCCAGTACCGGGTAAACGACATGGCGTACAACAAATTCGGTTTCAGTATCCACAACTATTTCTTCGCCAAGGCCATCGACCAAGTGCGTCCGGGCGGCATCGTGGCCTTCGTCACCAGCCGCTACACGCTGGACAGCAAGGATTCTTCTGCCCGAAAGCACATTGCCGAACGTGCTGATCTGCTGGGTGCTATCCGGCTACCGAATACTGCGTTCAAGGCAAATGCAGGAACAGATGTCGTCAGCGACATTATCTTCCTGCAAAAACGTGACCGCCCCATCGACCATGAGCCGGACTGGATACAGCTCGGCAAAACGGAAGATGGCTTTACCATCAACAGCTATTTTGTAGACCACCCGGAGATGGTGCTGGGCGAACTGACCACCGAAAGCACCCAGTATGGCCGTGAGGAATGCACCGTGCGCCCCATTGAGGGTGCAGTGCTGGCAGACCAGCTTGCCGAAGCTATCCAGCATATTGAGGGACTGTACACGGAAGTTGAGGTCGAAACACCAGATATTGCGGATGCAGAAAATGAGCGACACATTCTCCCTGCTGACCCGGATGTGAAGAACTTCTCCTACACCGTGGTTGACGGTGAAGTGTATTACCGCGAAAATTCTGTTATGACACAGGTGGAGCTTTCCGACACCGCCAAAGGCCGTGTGACCGGGATGGTGGAGCTGCGGCAAATCGTCAATGAGTTGATTGACCAGCAGCTAAACGACTCCCCGGATGCCGACATTCAGGCTACGCAGGAAAAGCTGAATGCCGCCTACGATGCCTTTTCTGCAAAATACGGCTTGCTGAATGACCGCAAAAACGGCAGATTATTTGAGCAGGATTCTTCTTACTATCTGCTGTGTTCTCTGGAAAATCTGGACGATCAGGGGCAGCTCAAAAGCAAGGCGGCGATGTTCACCAAACGCACCATTCGCCCGGAACGTACTGTCACCAGCGTGGACACTCCCACGGAAGCACTTGCAATTTCCATCGGAGAGCGTGGCCGGGTGGATTTGCCCTATATGGCAGAGCTGCTCGGCACTCCCGGCGACTATGAGCGAATCACCAGCGAACTATCCGGCGTAATTTTCAAAGACCCCGGCACAGACCCTACTGACCCAGAAGCGGGCTGGCAAATGGCGGATGAATACTTGTCCGGCAATGTCCGGGCAAAACTGCGCATGGCACAGCTTGCCGCCGAAACCAACCCGGAGTTTGCAGTCAACGTCACCGCATTGGAAAAGGCGCAGCCGAAAGACCTTGAAGCATCTGAGATTGATGTACGTCTGGGTGCAACATGGCTTTCGCCGGAGATCATCCAAAAGTTTATGGCAGAAACTTTCCAGATTCCCTACTATCTGCGTCATGCAGTTAAAGTGAGATATTCTCCCTATACCGCAGAATGGCGCATTGAGGGCAAGTCGGCTATGGGCAGAGGCGACATTACCTCCACCGAAACCTATGGCACATCCCGCGCCAATGCCTACAAGATTCTGGAAGATACGCTCAACTTGAAAGATGTGCGCATCTATGATGCCATTGAAGATGAAGAAGGCAGACCGAAGCGCGTCCTGAACAAAACGGACACCATGCTGGCGCAGCAGAAACAGCAGGTAATCAAAGATGCTTTCGCCAACTGGATCTGGCAAGACCCCCAGCGGCGCATTGCACTGGTGAAGCAGTACAACGAACTGTTCAACAGCAACAGACCGCGCGAATACGATGGTTCCCACATCCACTTTGTCGGTATGAACCCGGAAATTTCGCTCCGGGAACACCAGCGTAACGCCATCGCTCATGTGCTTTATGGTGGTAATACGCTGCTTGCACACGAAGTGGGAGCCGGAAAGACGTTTGAGATGGCAGCATCCGCAATGGAAGCCAAACGGCTGGGGCTGTGTCAGAAAAGTCTTTTTGTGGTGCCAAATCATCTGACGGAGCAATGGGCGGCAGAGTTTTTGCACCTATACCCCAATGCCAAGCTGCTGGTGGCTCGAAAAAAGGACTTTGAAACCGCCAACCGCAAAAAATTCTGTGCTAGAATTGCGACTGGGGACTACGATGCGGTCATCATCGGTCATTCACAGTTTGAGCGCATCCCGTTGTCCTATGAGCGGCAAGAACGCATTATTCAGGAGCAGATTGATGAAACGCTTGCCGCCATCAACGAACTGAAAGCCACTGCTGGCGAAAATTTCAGCATCAAGCAGATGGAAAAGACACGCAAAACGCTGGAAATCAAGCTGGAAAAGCTACGCTCCGATGCGAGAAAGGATGATGTTATCACCTTTGAGCAGTTGGGCGTGGATAGGCTTTTTGTGGATGAGAGCCATTTTTACAAGAACCTTTTCCTCACGACAAAAATGCGCAATGTCGCTAGTTTGTCTACAAGTGAAGCGCAAAAATCGAGCGATATGTTCGGAAAGTGCCGCTACTTGGATGAGATCACAGGTGGGCGCGGCGTGGTGTTTGCTACGGGAACGCCCGTGAGCAACTCCATGTCGGAGCTGTACACGGTCATGCGCTATCTGCAATATGGCACACTCCAGCAAAAAGGGCTGACACACTTCGACTGCTGGGCATCTACTTTTGGTGAAACCACCACCGCCATTGAACTTGCCCCGGAGGGTACGGGCTATCGTGCGCGCACCCGATTTGCGAAGTTTTTCAACCTCCCGGAACTGA
>OGKX01000944.1_pt1 | contig 14142 bp, 19 predicted proteins | sample 1572541 | NCBI WGS metagenome assembly OGKX01 (sample SAMEA2581982, study PRJEB24529) | metagenome | biome: Human gut stool | place: China | collected 2011
GACGGGGGATGCACAGGCAACCAATAAAAACCTGGAGGATACGGCAAGGCTGTATTTGACGGGGGTAAGAACCGACGAGGGAGTGTTACTGCTATATGCAGGATTGTAAAGTGAATATCCTTGGAACCGAATATGAAATAAAGTTTGGTAATGAGGAAAAATATCCTTCACTGGAAGGGCTTGACGGATACTGCGATTCCTCGACAAAGGAAATCGTTGTGGACGATATGAAAAAAAGCGAGGGACAGGTTGGAGCGAAAGGAAATCTGAGGGACTATCAGAAAACCTGTCTCCGGCATGAAATCATTCATGCGTTTATGGAGGAATCCGGGCTGTCCAACAACTTTGAACACAAAACAATCGGAATTGAAGAAACCGTGGTGGACTGGTTTGCTATTCAGTCCCCGAAGATTTTCAAAGTATTCAAGGAATTGGACTTACTCTGATTCCGGAAAGGAAAGTAAATGGAAACATTGTTTGCGAACATGACCACCATTCTGGCGGTTATCGGCGCACTGGCGTTCATGGTGTCGGTCATTACACAGGTGTTTAAGGGTGTAGGCGTGCTTGCCAAGATCCCGACAGATATCCTGGTGTTTGTCCTGTCCATCGGAATGACAGTGACCGCCTTTGTGGCGTATATGCAGTACATCCAGCAGACGATTTTGTGGTACATGATCCTGGCGGCGGTTCTGGCGGGATTTCTGGTCGCCTTTGTGGCGATGTATGGCTGGGAGAAATTTGCGGAATTATGGAACAGATTTAAAAAGATGGAGTAGCACATGAACTACCGAAACAGCCGGAACTATGACAACCTGGAACGTCGGATATTTGATGGAGTGGGGGAGTACGGCATACCGCAGATAGAGCCAACAGCCTATGAAGGCGGCTGTGACTGGATTGGATTCAATTATGCGAAATCCTGTAAAAATCCATCTGAAAAGGGCGTCCATTTCTTCCTTGATGATTATATTTTCCTAAGGTTATGGACGTGCATTGACCGATACATACCGATGTTGCAGAAATTCCGCTATGTAATGTCCCCGGACTTCTCCACATACACTGACTTTCCCAAAGCTATGCAGATATATAACCATTACCGGAAACACTGGTGCGGCGCATACCTGCAAGAGGTAGGAATACAGGTTATCCCGACCATCTCATGGAGTACACCAGATTCCTTTGAATGGTGTTTTGACGGCGAGCCGGAGGGCGGTACTGTGGCAATATCGTCCGTCGGATGTATGAATGGTAAGGAATCAAAAGCATTATTCCTGGCCGGATACAATGAGATGGTACGGCGATTACACCCGGAAACCATTATCTTTTACGGCTCCGTGCCGGATGAGTGCATGGGGAATATTGTGAGGATAAAAGCATTTCATGAGAAGTTTAAGGAGGCGAAATGCAATGGGTGGTAGAGGCGGAAGTAGTGGAATGAGCAATTCTGGAGTGATCGACAGAAGCGCAAAAACGAGAACTATCGAAACGGTTTACAGATCGTCGGGTGGATACTCTGGAGGCTACTATAAGGACACGGTCCTCGAAGCAAAAGATAATGGTAACGGAGAATTATCGTTTGAGTATGCTACCCCAGAGAAAAGAGAAAAGACGGCAAAAACCAATAAAACCGAGTATCTCAGTTACAAACTGAAAGCCGGAGCTGAAAATGGAGATGTTTTTGGTGTTAATTGGGACCGTGTGCAATCTGTATCTGGTCAGACTTATGATCTCCGCTCGGAAATCAAGGACCGAGGATTTAAGTGGGATGGAAAAGCGAAAAAATGGGTGCGCCGATAAGGAGGGGATACCATGCATAGCGACACAGTGACAATATTCAATTTTTACGAATCCAGCACTGCCGCCATCTGGTATCCTCATGTGCTTTCTGGGGTGCATTTGGAGACAGACCGAGGGCAGATCATGAAACTGTACGGACCCGACAGCACCGATAATGCACAGCTACACATTCCATATGTGTATAAAGATGGGAAAAGAGTGGTGGTTGATGCCTCCGGGAAGGAACTGCCGTGGCTGCCGCCGAAGGAATGGCGGAAACAGGTGAATGACCTGTTGGACGACAGTATCACATTCAACCCCACCACAGATTTTTTCATGGCGGGTGCATGGGACGGAGACGGCCCCGTTGATGATGCGGATTATACGGATCGGCGATATGAAGGATTTTACGCCTTCATGAACGCCGAAAAGGATTTTGTTTATCTGATTTCATCCGTGGGCGGCCCGTATAAGGTGATCCCACACTTTGAACTACTAGGGAAATAAGCGCATAGAAAGGATGAAGTTTATGTTAGTAGAGATTACAGGGAAAAGATATGAAGAAGTATTGACAGTATCAACACGTCAAATTGCAGAGGATTTTGAGAAAACCCATAGAGAAGTAATATATGCAATCGAAGGCCGAACATCAGATACCGAAAGAGCAGAAGGTTTGGAGGTTAAAAACAAAGGAATCATACCGATGCTAATTCAAGGTGGAAATCCCCACGTTGAAAATTATTTCATTGGGTCAGAATATGTCGGAGAAAACGGACGCAAGTATAAAGAATATCTTGTGACAAGGGATGGCTTTTCTTTGTTGGCAATGGGATTTACTGGCGAAAAGGCTTTGAAGTGGAAATTAAAATACATAGAAGCCTTTAACGCAATGGAATCTGAACTCAAACGCATTTATACAGAGCGGCAGCAATGGCAGATTGAAAGGGACAAGGGAATTATCGTCCGTCATATTTTGACTGATACCATCAAAATGAAGGTGACTGACAGTCCACACAAGAAGTTTATGTACCCCAATTACATCAAACTGATTTATAAAACCATTTTTGGCAAGAGTATGAAAGAGCTCCAGGATCAGTACGGAGTAAAAGGGAAGGAAAGCATAAGGGAATATATAACATCGGATGAATTGAAGCAGATAGAAACTATGGAAATGCTGGTAAGCAGCCTTATAAGCTGCGGCTGGGGATACGATCAGATTAAGGTGTTCATCCAGGAAAACAGCGCAAAGATGATTGCGTAGGTGACGCTATGGCGAGAAGCAAGATTAAGCATTTTAAGGGCTTTTCCGTGGTTGACGGAGATATCCGGGTCAAGCTGGACATGCACCGATTTGAGAAACAATTTCAAGATGCTCAATGGCAACTGGATGGGAATGTAATGAGCAGTATGGAGCCGTTTATGCCAAGGCGGGACGGTAGTAATTTTATTAACACAACCAGAGCGGCCAGCGCAGCCATACAGGGATCCGGGGAAGTATATGCGGCTTATGCTCCACAGGGACGTTATTTATATATGGGAAAGGTCATGGTTGATAGAGACACTGGAAAGGGTCCATATAAAATACCGACAGGCCCCGGCGGGGAGTATGTTTTGCGATTCCGAAAAGGAGCAACGTTAGTACCAACCAACAGACCCCTTAAATATAGCTATCCCAAGGCACAGTCCCACTGGTTTGATGTGGCAAAAGAAAAAGACGGAAAGACCTGGGTAAAAAATGTGAAGAAAACAGCGGGAGGTGGTAAACGTGGATAACGAATTGAAGCCCATCGGGAAGGATGCCGATGGAGGTGATTACCTAAAAACGGCTGTCAAAACACTCTTAAACCAGTTCCCCGGCCTGTATCCAGACGAAGAAATAAAGTTTGAGGAACTGGGAGATGAGAGTGGGATTGCTTTTTCCAATGCTACCGGAGCACTTGTATACGCCAAGACAGAGGACGTTTTGGGCGGTGTCTATCAGACGTGCCAGTATCCTTTTTATGTCGTGTACAGGGCCTCTGGGAGTGCCAAAGAGCGACAGAAAATGAGCATACAAGAGTTTCTGGATACCCTGGGTAAATGGATATGCCGGGAACCTGTAACCATTGGACAAGATACATACAAACTGGATAGCTACCCAGAATTATCCGGGGGCAGAAAAATAACAGAGGTAAGTCGGGATAACTCCTATGGGACAGATCCACAGGAGAACGGTGTACAGGACTGGGTGATCCCAATAACTGTATCATACACAAACGAATTTGAGAGATAGGAGAATAAGAAAATGGCGAAATGGACCTATGCTGCCGGAGAGGCAAAAAGAAAAGATTTTATGGTGTTCTGGATCGTTGACGGATCCGACAATGTAACAGGCAAGGAAAATCTGGAGATCATCGGAAAAGGCGTGGAGGATATGCCGATTTCCATGAACGCAGAAACCGAGGAGAGCCAGGACGTACTGGGTAACAACAACTATGACATCACCGGGTACGCCGAGAGTATGACGGTAGACCCGCTGAATGTGTCTGGCGAGAGCAAGTACGCGCAGAAAATTGATGAGCTGATGGAGAACAGGGCTACACTGTCGGATCTGCACCTCAAATATCTCTGTGTAAAGAGATACAAAACTGATGAGAGCAAAAAAATGCGTGCCTGGATCCAGGAGGGCGTGGTGGAACTGGGTGACTTTGCTGGCGGCCTTAAGGGCGTATCTGCAACCCATACCGTGCACTACGTTGGGGACAGGATCCTGGGAGTAGTAGACCCGGCCACGATGGCATTTACGTCGGACGCCGCAGCTGCAATGGCATTATAAGGAGGGAGCATGGAAAATATCAAAGTAAGTATTGAGAGCCCAGTAAAATATTACGACTTCGTGGACCAGCACGGAGAGGCGTTAGCCACTCTGCGGTTTGTCCCCACGGACATTGATATCATCGAGAGATACCGAGAGGCGTCTGTGGTGTTTGAAAAAATGCGTGATGAACTGGAAAAGGTCGAGAGAGATAAGCTCTCGGAAGATGAGGCTGTGGCTCTTAAAAATAGATATGCCGCTGAATTAAAGGAGCGTTTTGACGAGCTTTTCAAGGCCGACACTTCCGGCCTGTTTGATGTCGCAAGTCCGTTCACGCCGCTTGAAAATGGAGAGACATGGGCACTGGTGATTTTAAAAAGTGTCCAGAAAATCGTTGAAGAGGCAACAGGAAAAAGCTTTGAAGCCATGCAGAGTAAAGCATCAAAATATACCGAGAAATACCATGCGGGACCGGGGAAATACCCGTTCCCGACAAAGTAGTGGCGGCCTGGGATCTGCCGTATAGCCTTAACGTGGGAGGCGTGGACTATGAGATACGGGAGGATTTCCGGGCGGTACTGGACATCTTGACAGCGTTTAGCGATGACGAGCTGAACGAAAAAGAAAAGACCCAGGCCATGATAGAGATCCTGTATTATCCGGTCCTGCCTCCGCCAGAGGCACTGGAAGAAGCCGCTGAGGCCGCCAGATGGTTTATCGACTGTGGAATCACACGGGAAGAGGAACAGCCCACAGCCCGCACAATGGACTGGGAACAGGATGCCGGGATAATCTTCCCTGCGGTCAATAAAATCGCCGGATTCGAGACCAGGGGCCGCCAGACGATACACTGGTGGACGTTTTACGGCTGGTTTATGGAGATTGACGACGGACTTTTTTCCCAGGTGCTTTCCATACGGCAGAAATTAGTAAAGGGCAAGAAACTGGAGAAGTGGGAACAGGAATTTTTGAGGAATAATCAGAAACTTTGCGAGCTTAAAGGAGCCGCAAACGGAACACAGGGAGACTATGAGTTTTTCGCTGAGTTATTGAGGCGAGGTGAGTAATTTTGAAGCCGGATGGAACCGTTGTAATTGACACAAAATTGAATACAAATGGACTAGAAGCTGGATCTCATGACGCAGAACAGGAAATAAGGAGAATGGCTCAAGCCATCCAAGATTTGAGCACTACATCCAAGATTGCACTTCAGCGCCAGGTAAATCAATTTGTCAAGTTGAATTCTGCTTATGCTCAAAACGAAAAAAAACTGAAACAGCTGGAAGAAGAGATGGCTCTCTATGGAGAAACCAAGATTCCTACACAAGAATATTCAAATGCCGAAAAAGAAATCCAGAAAATAAGTCAAGCACTGGATCGCGCAATAGAACGTCAGATAAAATTCTACGAAACTGGAGGAAATATAAAGAGCCGTGCTTTTGCGGGAATGGAATATGATATTGAACGGTTAAGCCGGCAGTTGGATGAGGCTAACGAAAGAAAAAAACAGCTCGTTTCCAGTGGAAAGGCTTTCACTTTGGGCAAGGATACTGATAAGTTTTCTCAAATGTCTGTCAGATATGAAAAGGAAAGTCAGAAACTGGCGAATACAAGCGCTATTCTGGGTACGACATTTGCAAAAGTAGAGGACGAACTGAATAAGTATAAAGAAAGACTGAGGGGAATAGATAACAGCCAGAAAAAGGCGCAAAAGAGTGGAAAAAAATTCAATAATGAACTAAGAAGTACGGGAAAAAATGCTAAAAAAGCCCAATACAGCATAGGGCGTATGCTTGCAACATCCATTCTCTTTAGCACCGTATTCCGGGCTATATCTATGGTCACAGCCGGGCTTAAGGAAGGAATGGACAACCTGGCGCAGTATTCGGATGATACGAACCAGGCCCTCTCTATTTTAATGTCAGCTATGGCCCAGCTTAAAAATGCTTTTGCGACAGCATTTAGCCCGCTTATAGAGTTCGTGGCTCCAGCCCTTGCCCAGTTTATCAATCTTTTATCCCAGGCTGTAACCTGGACGGCGCAGCTCCTGGCAGCACTTACCGGGAAGGATACGTTTGTTAAAGCGGTAAAGGTACAGCAAGATTATGCAGAGAGCCTAGATAAAACAAAGGACGAAACCGAAGAGGCGGCGGATGCGACAGAAAAAAGTCTGGCTCCGTTTGACCAGCTTATCCAGCTCACGCAGAAAAAGAAGGACAAGGATAAGGATAAAAATGAATTAAAACCGGAGGATATGTTTGTTACTGAGGAAGTATCCAACGGAATAAAGGTTCAAGCTGACACAATCAAGGAAACATTCGGGCAATTATTTACACCACTTAAGCAATCGTGGGAAGAAAATGGCCCACAGGTTCTCTCATCCGTAAAAAATCTCTTCTCCGCAATCAAACAGCTTGCTGGTGATGTAGGTGCATCTTTTATGCAAGTGTGGAATGCCGAAGGATATGGAAAGGCCATCACAGATGATTTGCTGGTTACATTTTCAAATCTTGTGGATACAGTTGCTAACTTAATCACAAATTTTGATAAGGCATGGGTATCCGGCGGAACTGGAACAAGTATACTTCGCCATTTAGGAGACATCATACTCGAAATAACCGGGTTCTTTAGGGCCGCATCGGAAAGCCTTAAAGAATGGTCTGCGGATCTTGACTTTACCCCACTTTTAAGAAGTTTTGATAATGTGTTGATTGCAATAAGGCCGCTTGTCTCAGATGTTGGAGACGTTTTATTGTGGCTGCTCAATGAGGTTCTGCTACCTATCGCCACATGGGGAGCGGAACAGGCCCTTCCAGAAGCATTTAATCTGATTGCTGCCGCGTTAAGGGTAGTACATAGCGTACTTGAGGCTTTGAAACCGTTAGGAGTATGGCTATGGGATAATTTCCTTAAGCCATTAGGGCAGTGGACAGGATCAGTGATCATTGCAGCACTTAAAAAAATTACAGAATGTTTGGAAAGGTTCTCTGGATGGATTTCTGAAAATCAATCAGTAGTACAAAATGGAGCAATAACAGTGGCTGCCTTTTTTGCGGCATGGAAAATAACGGAGATGCTTTCATTCATACAGCAGTCTGGCGGTGTCATAAAAGCAATAGAAAATATTACAAAGGCAGTTGCCGGATCAACTTTGGCTAAAATCAAGGATTCGGCGGAAACGGCGTATCTCAATGCTTTATATGCAAAAGATTTTTTAACCAATATAGCCAAGGCAACATCTGAGGTTGTTAAGCATACAGCACAGTTTATTAAGTCAACAGCAGCAAAATGGGCGGAGGTAGCGGCTCAAAAGGCTTTAACTCTTGCTACACAAGCGTGGAATGGGATTTGTTCCGCCGCAAGGGCGGCTACAACATTCTTTTCCAGCTCAATGGGGACATTAGCCCTTCAGATAGGAGCCGTTCTCGTCGTATTCAAAGCTATTTATGAGTTGGCATCTATGGTATCCAAAGCATGGGATAAAATGACACCAGACGAAAGAGTGGCAACAAAAATCATAGCCGTGGCTGGGGCAATCGCTTTGGTAGTTGCTGCCGCCGCCGCATTTATGCACGACTATGCAACACTGGCAATCGCGGGTTCAATAGCGGCCATAGCTGGGCTTTCAATAGCCGGAATATCATCGGGCGCCAGCAGCAGAAGCACCTCATATTCACGTTCTGGATACTCCCTTGATACTTATTCCGTGGTCCCCTACAAAATGCCCCGCCTGGCCACTGGAACGGTAGTACCGCCCAGAGCCGGAGAGTTTGCGGCTATCCTGGGAGATAACAAGCGTGAGACTGAGGTGGTATCGCCGCTATCCACGATGAAACAGGCGTTAAAAGAAGCGCTCTCTGAGAGCGGATTTGGTGCGGGAGAACGAGATATCAACATCGAACTGGTACTTGACGGGCAACGCTTTGCCCGGGCTGTGTACAAGGCCAATAACCAGGAGAAGCAGCGTGTAGGTGTAAGGATGGTGACGAATGGATAACAAGGTATTTTCCATAGATGGACTCAATCTGAGACTCTGGGTAACGGAACTTAAACGGTCATTTGCGGTGACGGATACGGAAAATTCTGGCCGTGTCCAGTCCTACCGGATGCACCGGGACATTATCGGGACCTTTTACAATTACACCCTAAAAATCGACCCGGAAAAGAGCAACCCGGCGGACTATGATACCTTTTATGAGATCATCTCCTCCCCGACAGAATCCCATGAACTGGAGTTCCCATACGGACAGGAAACGCTGACGTTTTCCGCCTATGTCACCAGCGGAGAAGATGGTCTCAGAATCAACCAGAAGGCACCCGACGGGCAGAAAAATCGTTGGAGCGGGCTGTCCGTCACGTTTACCGCAATGGAGCCGCAGAGGAGGCCATAAATGTTTTTTAAGATTGTAGACAGGGACCCACCGAAAGCCGGAGAGGGGATAAAAATTGTATACGATGATGTGGCCCCATATGCCAAGGAAAACAGTACCCCACAGGTAGTCAAGGCTGGATTGTATCCCCACAAGGGATTGTATCCCCGTAAGGGCCTGTATCCGGCCAAAACAACGATAGAGAGAGAGTTCCCGGACCTCCGCCGGGACGATCTCTCCTATCCCGGATACGCCCTGTGTTATCCTGGATTTTCTCTCCTTAACGGGCAGTATATCAACTTTCCAGACAAGCCAGCGGATTATGGATATGTCAGTGCCGAGTATTCGGACGAGAACGGGAACCTGGCATACAACTTCTCCAGGGCGGGGCTCCGGCCCCATTCCGGCTTGTACCCAAGAATCCTTCTTTATCCGGTCAAAACAGAGTCCTGGCGTATGGAGTATCCGGCACTGACCATCTCATTCAACGGAAAATTCTCCAGTGTAGGTATCCTTCTCACCTTTAACATGATGTCTGGAGACTACGCCAAAGATATCAATATCAAGTGGTACGATGGGACCACGCTGCTGAGCGAAAAGGACTTCGTGGCCGATGATGTGCGGTATTTTTGTAACAATTATGTGCGGTCGTATAACCGCATTGTATTGACATTCAAGACGACTTCCAGGCCGTACCGCCCGGTCTTTTTGACCAGGATCGACTATGGAATTTACAGAGACTTTCTGGACGACGAGCTGCTCCAGACAGAATGTCTCCAGGAGATCAACGCCATATCGGAAAACATCAGCGTAAATACTCTGTCCTTTACTGTCCGGACAAAAAGCAATATCCCCTTTGATTTGCAGAAAAAGCAGAGACTCGGCCTGTATTTTGATGGGAAGTTACTCGGGAATTTCTACTTGAAAAACGGGGCCAGGAAAAACAAAACCGACTTTTACATGGATTCCCATGACGCGGTCGGGATCCTGGATGGTAACGAATATCCGGGTGGGATTTATTCCGGGCAGAAAGTGGCAGACGTGATTCAAGAGATCTTTGGCGGAGAGGATTTTAATTATTATCTGGATCCGGCGTATGAAAGCACCACATTGACCGGGTACATACCGTATACCACAAAGCGCAATGCCCTTGTACAGATTGCTTTTGCCATTGGTGCGGTGGTAGATACCAGCGATTCGGATCATGTATCCATATATCCGCAGCAGACGGAAGTAACGGCTGAGTTTTCCGGTGATGATACATTCACGGGCCTCACGTTGGAGCACAGTGACATCGTGACTGGGATCCGGCTTACTGTACACAGCTACCAGGAATCAAGCGAAGAAGAGGAGCTGTACAATGACACTCTGTCCGGTACCGCCGAGATCGTCTTTGGGGACCCACACCACCATCTGACCATCACTGGCGGCACGATCAAGAGCAGCGGCGCAAATTACGCAGTTATCACCGGCATCGGTGGCACGGTAACGCTTAAGGGAAAGAAATACAACCACCTTACGAATCAGCTTACCAGGGATAATCCAGATATTGTATATAACCGGAATATCAAGGAGATCACGGATGCCACCCTGGTGCATTCCGGGAACGCAGAAGCTGTGATTAACAGGGTCTATGCATATTACCAGCGGGCGGAGAGTGTGGTTGGTGACGTGCTGCTGAAAAATCGTGTTCTGGGCGAGGTGGTAAGCGCTGATACCGGATATGACGGCAAGCGTACCGGAACCCTGGAGAGCATAGATTACAGCTTTACAAAAGAGATAAAAGCGAGGGTAGTGATCCATGAGTAGATTTATTGACCCATTAATATTTGACCGGGTCCAGGCAGACGTAGACCAGATGACAAAAAAGGCATACATCGCATACGACGACCTTAACCGGGTGGAAAATGCGGTGTGGCAGATATCGGAAACCCTTAACCACATGGGATACCGGAATACGATTGTAAGGAGAGATGCCTGGAAGATGGATGATTTCCGGACAGAGGCCGATATGGTCCGGCTCCGGAATAATATCCAGGCGATCCGCAACGCATATTACACACCTTCCAGTACGCCGCTTACGCCGGACCGAATCACCTACACATCCATCTACCAGGCGAATGCGATAGAAAAAATACTGTATGACCTGGGGACACTTGTGGATAAGATAGAGCCTGGCCACCATCATCTGGGATTCCGGATAGGGACCCGGGCACTGGGGAACAGGAGGGAAACATGGCCTTAAAAACCAACTACCAGAACGATGTTTTCTCCGGCAAGAGAAAATACAATCTGACCAACAACTCAGACGGGACTATCAGCCTGGATGATGTGACGGTCTACAACAAAGTCGGAGATATATTTAATGCGGACGATATTAATGCCACGAATAAAGTGGTGAACGAAACATCGGCCGGATTTGAGGCGGTAAAACAGGACAATGCCAAATTTAAAGAAGAGGTAAACAGACAGGTAACTGGGTTGACAAATGACGTGGGAGCCATTAAGGCGGTAAAAACAGTGACGCTGTCTGCATCAAAATGGAGCACATCGGCCCCATACACGCAGACAGTAACGGTATCCAGTGTTACAGCGGAGGACAGCCCAGTGATTGCGCTGTACATCTCTGGGAGCCCAAGTACAGCAACCGTGAAGGCGATGAGAAAGGCATTTGGATACCTGGACAGGGCAGTCACAGGAAACGGCTCCATCACATTTTACTGCTACGAAAAAAAACCGGACGCCGACTTTAGCGTATCGGTCAAGGGGGAGTAGAAATGGAATGTTTGCTGATGCAAAGCGGGAGTGGCTTTGACCCGGCAGAGGTCACTGCAACCCCCGGAAGTGTAAAAAGCGGGAAGAAATTCCTGGGTGCCGGAAGTGATGACGTACAGACCGGAACGCTTGCCACGGTCCCCAAAGTGGATGTAAAACTGGGAATCAATGAGTCTTATGCTATCAAACCCGGATATCATACCGGGGAGGACGTGGTATCTCAGTCCGGGATCCCGACATCACAGGGGCTGTCGATCAACCCCACCGCCGGGGGCCAGACTGTGCAAACGGCTGGCACTTATTACACATCGGACACATACGTCCAGAGTATCGAAAACCTCCGACCGGAGGTGATAAAGGATGGCGTCGTAATCGCAGACATCACCGGGACATACCAGGGATTTGTAGATGAGGGGTAGAATATGGCGGAAGCATTAATACAGCTTGTAAATCAGAATGTGGATATTGATGGTCTTACGGCCAACGAGGCAGATGTTTTTGATGGGGCCACGTTTATTGGCCAAGGATCAGAAGCAATACGGGAAGGGACCGGGGTTACACAGGGAGCCCCCACGCTGGGACTATCATTAAATGGGCGTGTGACTATCCCGGCCGGAAAATACACAGGCGGAAAGGTGCAGCAGTCCATCCAGGTCCTGGGAGAGCAGAAGATCAATCCGACATCAAAAAATATCAAAATCCCCACAAAGGATATGTATATGGCCGGAAATATCATCGTTGCATCAATCCCCAACCTTAAGCCAGAGAATATCAAAAAGGGGGAGTATGTCGGTGGTGTAGGTCCTGGCACCTGGGAGGGATATATTGTCCGGGACCCGGCGACTTTTTACTATCGCATTTTTTCGTTCAGGCCGATCTTGGCGGACATATCGTTGATGTTGTCCACCAGCTCGCCCAGCTCTCCGCCGTATTTATTGTCCACGGTGTAGCCGTAGCCGCCCTGTGAGATCCGCTTGGCCGCGTCTGTGACCACCGCCACCGGCTCCACCACATTGTTGATGAAGATCAGGTTGGAGCTTAACACCAGCAGCAGACACAGCAGCGCTACCAGCACCACTGCCAGCACCGTCATCCACACCTGAACGTTGACCTGCCGCAGGGAGGTGACGAATCGCAGGACGCCTACCACCTTGCCGTTCACCGTCAGAGGGTGAGACACCGCTAAGATCTGTTCTCCCGTCTTGGGGTCCGCGCCCCGGAAATAGCTGATACGGTTGGTCTCCACTGCTCTGGAAATATCCTCCGTTCCGGGGCGGGTGCCTACCGTCAGATTAGATGTGGAGGACGCCTGAATACGGCCGACGCTGGACAGGAACTGCATTTCTACCCGTTCCTTGTCCGCATAGTCGGAAATAGCCTGATTGGCCCGCTGCAAGTAGTTGGCGAACCCCTGACCCATGAAATAGTCCACAAAGGCGCCGGACTGTGCCCGGGCCTGCCGTTCCAGACCGTCCAGCATTCCCTTATAATAGTAATTGGAAATGCCCAGAGATACGCCGCCCACGATCAGCGCCAGCACCACGAAGATGGGCACCACAGAGTTGACGATCCAACGCTGGCGGAGGCTCCGCACCCGCGTGGCTTTTCGTTTTTGACTTCCCTCCGGCACGAAGCATCTCACCCTTTCTTTTCCCATTTTGCGGGGCAAAATGGGAGCCCTTTCATCTTACTTGCGCGGCGGAAATGAATTCCGCCTTGCGCCAAGGTTTTGGCTCCGCCAAAACCCTTGTACGCGCCTAACGGCGCGCCCCGCCGTGCGGGGCCCCGGACAATGTGCCGCCAGCTTACTCGTTTCACGCGTCCCATTTATAGCCATAACCCCAGACGGTTGTGATGAAAGTCGGATTTTGCACATTGTCCTCGATTTTTAAGCGGAGGCGGCGGATATTCACGTCCACGATCTTCAGCTCGCCGAAGTAGTCCCGTCCCCACACCGAGTCGAGAATTTCCTCCCGGGAGAGGTCTTTTCCCGGGTTGTCCATAAACAGCTTTATGATGGAGTACTCCACCTGTGTAAGCTTGACCCGCTGTCCGTTTTTCTCCAGGGTACGGTTGCGGGTATTCAGCAGGAAGGGCGGCTGGCTGCGGTGGGCGTCGGCGGCGAGGAGCGAGGCCACGATGTCCGCGCCGATATAGGCGGAAATGCCGGGTAGCAGGAACGCGGGGGCTTGCGAGGCGATGCCCAGATCGGCGGCGGGCAGGCGCATGGGTTCGAGCGTGGCGGGGATAAACGGGGCCTTGCCGATGTGTTCGCCGGGCAGCCCGCAGAGCAGGTGCATCATGGTCGTGTTGCCGGTCAGGGACAGGAAGTCCACGTCGCCGATCCCGGCCTGTTCCAGCAGCCCGGCGAGCATTGCGGAAACCTGCTTGGCGATGGCCTGTTGCAGCGGGTTCGGGCCGTTC
>OGKX01000952.1_pt1 | contig 14048 bp, 9 predicted proteins | sample 1572541 | NCBI WGS metagenome assembly OGKX01 (sample SAMEA2581982, study PRJEB24529) | metagenome | biome: Human gut stool | place: China | collected 2011
CCGGCTACCGTCAGGTCAAGCCCATGGTCTTCTGCGGCATCTACCCCGCCGACGGCGCAAAGTACCCAGATTTGAAGGACGCGCTGGAAAAGCTGCAGCTCAACGACGCCTCCCTGACCTTTGAGCTGGAAACCAGTGCCGCGCTGGGCTTCGGCTTCCGCTGCGGCTTCCTTGGCCTGCTCCACATGGAGATCATCACCGAGCGTCTGGAACGCGAGTTCGATCTCGACCTCATCACCACCACACCCAGCGTCCGCTATCGTCTGACCCTGACCGACGGCACCGTGGAGATGATAGACAACCCGTCCAGCTACCCCGACCCTTCCAACATCGTCAAGCAGGAGGAGCCCTTCGTGGACGTCCACCTCTACACCCCCAACGAATACGTCGGCAGCCTGATGGACCTGTGCCAGAACAAGCGCGGCGTCCTCATCGACATGAAGTATATGGATGATGTGCGTGTGGACCTGCACTACGCCCTGCCTCTGGGCGAGATCGTCTACGACTTCTTCGACGCCATCAAGAGCCGGAGCCGCGGCTACGCCAGCTACGACTACGAGTTCAAGGAGTACCGCGAGAGCGACCTGGTCAAGCTGGACTTCCTGCTCAACGGCGACCCCGTGGATGCTCTGTCCATGATCGTCTTCCGCGACAACGCCTACGCCAAGGGCCGCCGCATCTGCGAAAAGCTGCGGGACAACATCCCCCGCAACCTGTTCGAGATCCCGGTGCAGGCCGCCATCGGCGGCAAGATCATCGCCCGTGAGACGGTCAAGGCCATGCGCAAGGACGTGCTGGCCAAGTGCTACGGCGGCGATATCACCCGCAAGAAGAAGCTGCTGGAAAAGCAGAAGGAAGGCAAAAAGAAGATGCGCCAGCTGGGCAGCGTTTCCCTGCCCAGCGAGGCCTTTACCGCCGTGCTCAAGCTGGACAGCGACGACGATTGAGCCCCCGCTTTTCCCTTATAAAATACAGCGCCCCTGTGCACCGGATGGGTTCCGTGCACAGGGGCGCTTTTGTTGTTTCGTCTTTTCAGCGGCGGTTGTTCCAGCTGGACAGGGCAATGACCACCGCGCACAGCCGCACCTTCAGCAAGGCCAGTTTGATGCGGTCGTTGCGGCTGCGGGCGTCCTGCAGGGGCATGTCCCGCACAGCGGCTCGCACCGCCGGGATGCGCAACGCCTGCCGCAGCCATGCGGTGCGCTGCCGGAAGCTCAGCGGCCCCAGACAGACGTTCTTGATGCCCAGCTGCAGGTCCAGCACCCGGCTGTGGTTTACGGCCCGGCGGCAGGCGGGGTCGTCGTTCAGGCCCCAGTCCCTTGCCACGGCTTCCACCGCGTCCGAGAGGTAAAAGTTATCCGTCAGGCGCTCCGGGTGGTAGCTCTGGGAGGCCGAGCCGTCATCCCGCAGACGATAGCGGTAGAGCCGGTCCGGGATGCCCACCACACAGTGCAGGTGCTGCCGGTAAAAGGACACGAAAAACAGGGCGTCTTCCGCGATCTTGTAATCGGTAAAGCGGCAGCTGCCCTCTTCGATGCAGCGGCGGCGGAACAGCTGCCGCGTGACCAGCGACATGGCCGACAGCTGCGGGAACAATTGCGGGCAGGGGTCGCCGCGGTACACCCCTTCCAGCACCGGTGCGACCTCCGTGCTGCTCACCCGGGTGCCATCGGGCGCATAGCGGTCATCGTAACTGCCGAACAAAATCAGGTCGGCGTCCGTCTGCCGGGCCGTGCGGCACAGCACCTCCACCATCTGGGGCTCCAGTGCGTCATCGCTGTCCAAGAATTGCACATAGGTGCCGCGGGCTGCAGCCAACCCGGCATTGCGGGCCGCGCCGACCCCGGCATTCTTCTGATGGATCACCCGGAAGCGGGCATCCTGCCGGGCGGCCGCATCACACAGCGCCCCGCAGCCGTCCGGGGAGCCGTCGTCCACCAGAATGGCTTCCCAGTCCGGGCAGGTCTGGGCCCGCAGAGAATCCAGTGCCGCCGGGAGATATTGCTCTACGTTATAAACCGGAACAATCATACTGATCTCAGGCATGTGCGGCACCCCTTTTGGCGATCAGGCCGGTGTACAGCTGCTGCAGGCGCAGGGTCTCCTGCCGGATGTCGTACCCGGCAGCCCGCACCTGTGCCGCCGCCTGCGCACGGTCGGGCAGATTGCGGTCCGCATCCTTCAGCACTGCGGCCCATGCTTCGTCCGGCTGTTCCAGCGAAATGCGGCAGCTGTCCGGCCGCAGCAGGACTTCCTCGGTGACGCCGGTGGAAAACGCGCAGGGCAGACCGGACGCCTGCGCTTCCATGCCCACCACAGGCAGGCCCTCAAACAGCGAGGGCATCACGAACACATCCATGGCCTGATACCAGACGGAGGTGTCGCTCTGCACGCCCAGGAACTTCACATCCTGTGCAATGCCCAGCCGGGCGGCCTTGGCTTCCAGCTCGGCCCGCAGCTCGCCCTCGCCCACCAGCAGCAGGCAGCTGTCCGGCCGCACCTTTTTCAGGGCCGCAAAGATGTCCAGCAGGCGGGTGTGGTTCTTCTGCGCCATCAGGCGGGCCACACAGCCCACCACCAGCTTATCGTTCAGGCCATATTCTGCCCGCAGCTTTGCCCGCACCTGTGGCCGGTAGCCAAAGCGGTCCAGGTCGATGGCGTTGCGCAGGGTCACGCCCCGGGCATCCCACGCGCTCTGTCCAAAGTAGTAGATGCCGGCCGCCCGCCCGCAGGCCCAGTAATCGGTGGCCGCGCCGGGAATGAACTGTTTGCAGAACCATTTGATCGGCAGCTTGGCGTCCTTGGGCAGACGGGTGTTGTGGGCGTGGGCGATGCGCACCGGCAGGCCCGCCTTTTTAGCGCCTTCCAGCGCAAAAAGCTGCATGGCCTCGTTGTGGGCGTGCAGCACCTTGATCTCCGGGTGCTGGGCCAGCAGCTGCTGCATAGAGCGCAGATAGGCCGGGTAGCTCTGCGGGGCTACGCCCGGGCTCTGGAAGATGCGCCCGCCCAGTGCGCGGATCTCGTCATCAAAAAAGCCGGGCTTTTTCTTGTTGACCAGAAAATCGAACTGGAACCGCGTGCGGTCCAGATGCCGGTAATAGTTCATCAGCATCGACTCGATGCCGCCCCGGTCCATATTGCTGACCGACTGCAGGATGTGGATCATGAAGAACTTCCTTTCTCCCGGTACTGTGCCCGAATGCGCCGCTGCACCTCCTGTGCAGAGGGCGGCTGCCATGTCTGTTTTTGGGCGGCAGGGTCCTTCGTCGGCTTTGCAAAGCAGCAGACCGCCAGCGGGATCATGCGCAGACCCATGGTACACCAGAAATAAAAGGCCGTGTTGTCAGTGAGGTAGGTCATGGACAGCGGGTTGAGGATGGCAAAATACAGGATGCCGGCCTCGGCACCGTAGCGCTTGATCCAGAACCAGGGCAGGATCAGGTACAGGAACGCACACCAGAAGCACAGCCCCGGAAAGCCCAGTTCCACGAACACCTTGAGGATGTCGTTGTGCAGTGGGTAGGCCACATCAATGAGGCCGATCTCATAAAAGCGGGTGACCATGGCGTCCACCGCCTCGAACCCCAGCCCGATGAAGGTGGGCGAGAACTGATAATAGGGTTTGGCCAGGCTCCAGATGTAATCGCGGCCCATCATGTTGATGCCCACAGCGTTCAGCAGCCGGGAGATAGCCCCGGTGTGCACCAGATACAGATACACCCAGAACAGGGTCACCCAGGCCACGCCGGTGAGCATGATCAGCTTTTCCTTGGCATGGCTGCGGCGCAGCACCCAGATGTAAAAGGCCGAGACCACCAGCGCCGGCAGCAGGATGCGCTTCATGCCCGCCAGTACAAAAAAGAAGGAGCAGCCCGCCAGCACCCAGTTGCGGGTGCGCTGCTGCTTGGTTTCTTTTGGCGAAAAGAACAGGTAGTACAGCACAAAGATGCCCTCCAGAAAGGTCACCTCGTGGATCTCCAGCCGCTCGGCATAGCCATAGGTGTTGTTGCCCAGCGACAGGATGCTGGTGAGCAGGGAGCTCACGCTCTCGCCCACACCATAGGCGGGCACCTCGCTGAACAGGATGAAGAGGTTTGCGCAGCAGATGCCGATGGTGAACAGGTCGATGCTGAACCGCCCGTACAGGTACACGCAGCAGATGGCCACCACCGTGGCGATGCTCTGATACAGGATCTTTTCCACGCCGCGGGTGATGGAGGCAAAGGCCGTGAAGTTGCGCACCCAGATGAACATGGACCAGGCGGCAAGCACCGCCAGATACAGGATGTACAGCCCGGACGGCCCGGCCAGTTTTTTCAACCGGTCAAAATCGCCCCGGATGAAAAACTCCAGCCCGGCCAGCCCCACAAAGGCCAGCGTCACCGCCTTGGGCAGACCGCCCAGCACCACATTGATGCTTTTGCCTTCGCCCAGCCCGGACACGGTGAACAGCAGCACCGCCAACAGTTCCATCCAGCGGGGCTGGCGGAACTCCCGGCTGCGGAACGGATCTTTTTTGCCGTAATATTTCCGGGTCAGGATCTTGGAAACATCCTGCACGCGGTCCACCTCGCTTTCCGTGCCGGTGTAAACCGGTCAGTTGATCAGCTGGAACAGTCTGCCCTGCAGCTGCCATAGCCCATAGTCCGCCTGTTCCAGCGCCCGCTGCGCCAGCCGCACGGCATAGGGCAGCGTCCGGGGGTCCGGCAGCTTCGCTGTCCACCGGCGGTACAGCAGGCAGCAGCAGGCAAAGGCCGTCTGCCGGTCTGCCTCCGGCAGACCGGCCACACACACATAGCAGTAATTGGCCAGCTGCAGGATCAGGTTGCAGGCAAACAGCGCATCCTGCGGCAGGCCCAGACGCACCGCACCGTCCAGCATTTCTTCAGCCACCCAGTAGGCCTGCAATGCTTTGGCCGTATTCTGGGAGGTCGCAGTGAGCCCCATTGTATTTTTTCGCCACAAATATACCACAGGTCTTGTCGAAGCAATGCACTTCGCCCGCGGAAAGACCCAGAAATGGATCATGGCATCCTCAAAACAGGTGTATCCGGAGGGGAACCGTACCCGTTCAAACAGGGTCCGGCGGTACAGCTTGCCCCAGGGAGTGCCGGGCAGCTCCACCACATCCAGCCGCCGGGGACCGGTGCAGCACGCTTCTGCGTACTGCTGCACCGCACCGCAGGTGTCGGCTTCGTCGCAATACTGCCAGCCGCCCTGCACGATATCCGCCCCGGTGCGCGCCTGCGCCGCCAGCAGCGTCTCCACTGCGTCCGGCAGCAGGCAGTCATCGCAATCCACAAACAGGACCCAGCGGCCCACCGCCCGGGCCAGACCGGTGTTGCGGGCGCGGGCCGCGCTGCCGCCCTGCTCCGGGTGCAGCACAGTGACCCCTCCCTGCCGGGCGTACTCGGCCAGAATGGCCCCGCTGCCGTCGGTGGAGCCGTCCTCCACCGCCAGCACCTGCAGGCGGCGAGTGGTGTTCTGGTGCAGGATGCTGTCCAGACAGGCGCGCAAAAAGCGCTCCCCGTTGTGCACCGGCACGATCACCGACACATCCACCGCATCGTCCCGCGGCGGCAGCGGGCAGGGCTCCCCGGCATCGCACACCGGCTTCGGGCAGATGCCCGGCGCGCGGGCGGCAAAGGTCTCCAGCTGCTGGTCGGAAAAGCGCTGATGCTTCACGGCTCCCAGCACCCCGGCGGCACAGCGGCCCGCCGTGCGGGCACCCCACGCCACGGCAAGTGCCAGCGGCTCACAGCCGGTTTTGGAACGGACGAGCTGGCAGGCCCGTTGATTCTGCAGCATGACTGCCGCCTCCTTATCTTTTTTACACCGTCTCGTGTGCGGTCTCCGGCTGCGGCTTATTGGCATCCCGCAGCTTCTTGAATGCGCAGCGCAGCAGATCCCGGATGTTGAATTCCTTTTCGTCATCCGAGGTGGCACTGGCTGCCTTGTACTCGATGGCGTAATCCGGGTTCAGGCTGTTGTACTCCTGGATCTGCTCGTCCAGCACTTCCAGAATGGCCTCCGCCTTGACGGCGTTGCATTCCCGGAAGAAGCCCATGATCTGGCCCGCACCGTTGGAACCGATGAAACTCTCCTCGGTGCCAAGGGCCGCCACCAGCCCGGCAAAGTCCCGCAGGACATGGTTGCCCACCGAGTAACCATACTCCCGCGAGAGATGGTTCAGGCTGGTAAACTGGAAGCACATGCAGGTAAAGTGGCTGGGCAGCAGGCCCTGCTTTTCCAGCCGTGCCATCATGGCATCCACACGGTCGCGGTTGGGCAGACCGGTCTTTTTGTCCACATACATAAAGTATTCCACAAAGTCGCGGGAACGGCCCACCACAACGGCCAGTGCGCAGCCCACGAGGAAGAAGAATACAAAGCCGATGGCCAGATACAGCTTGGTGTTGATGCTGGGCCACACTCTAGTGGAGCTGGTGGTCTGCAGATAGTCCGCGCTCAGGGAGCGGTTGTGCTCCATACTGGTCTGGTTCACGATCTGGTAGTAGTCCACCAGCGTCTGCTCGTACTTGTTGATCTCCGACTCGATCGCGGCATGGGAGGCCTCATCGCCGCCCACCCCGCCGGCTGCCTGGAAGGTGTCCAGCAGCTGCTGGGTGTAGGCCCGGCGGATGGCGCTGCTGCGCAGAGTCTTGTCGATCTCCACATACTCCAAAATCAGCGAATCGTAGGTGATCTGCTTGCTCTGGTTGTCATCGTAGGCCTCTACGTTCTTCAGGATGTAGTCGGTGCCGCTGTCGTTGGCGTCGTTGTGGTAATGGTAGTTGATCAGGTCGCGGTTCTTCTCCGAGTAGTTCTGGATCAGGCCGCTGAGGTAGGCTTCCCGCTCCTGATACACCTGCTCGCTCTGCACGCTGCTCTCGATGCTCTGGGTCAGGTTGCGGCACAGCTTGTCGGCGTTGCGCACCTGCGGCCCGGTCATCACATTCGCGTACAGCGACGGGATCTCGTAGTCGTACAGCATCTTATAGATGTCGTACAGGTCCTCGTAGGAATAACCCGTGACCGAAGAGCGGAAGTTGGGATAGTTTGTCTTTTTATCCTCCAGATAGTTCAGCACTTCGGTGGTGTCGGCCGACAGCACGTCCACGCACTCGTAATAGTCGTAGCCGCTGTTCAGCAGGCCGCTGGAGGGGTTCATGGTCAGGGGCAGCTCCACATATTCCTCCGTGTAGATGGTGGAATAGCTGCTGACGATGGCATCCAGCACCCGGCGGGCGTAGCTCGCACCCAGGCTGCCGTCCACCACCAGCGTCACCTTGTATTCGTCCGGGAAGTAGGTAGACTCTTCTCCCTTGTCGATGAGAGCTTCCTGCAGGGCCTTCTGGTCGTCCGGGATCAGCTCTTCCACCGTGCAGTGGGAGCGCACAAGGTTGATGCCGCTTTGCAGCCCAAGGCTCTCCATGGCCTGTGAGATGACCTTGGAAGAATAGATCTCGTCCACGTTCATGGCGGTGCCGTCCGGGGCAAAGCCGTCCTTGATGCCGTCGTGCAGGTACTTGATGTTCACACTGGCGGTGTAGGTCTGGTTGTTCTTGCAGTACCAGTACGCCACCACTGTGCCCGCCATGGTCACGGCCAGCACCAGTGCAAAGAACCGCCGGAGGTAGCGCAGGATATCAAACTTTTTCAACGCTGTTCCTCCTTCCGGATCTGCCGGGCGGTGCGCACCATGCACAGGCCGAAGCACAGCACCACAAAGGCTGCCATTTCCACGATCACCCGCTTGAGGCCGATCTGCTGCACAAAGGAGCCGGCCGCATCGTTGAACACCAGGTAGTTCTGGGTCTTATAGATGATATAGGAGGCATCCGTCACCCGCAGTGCCTGCTGGATCTGATCCATGGTGGTTTCCAGTTCCTGCAGCATGGCGTTCACCGTGGTCAGGCCCGCCGGGTCGCTCATGGTCTGCATTTGCTGCACCACATACTGGGTGGTGGTGATCACATCCTGATGGGAGGTTGCCTCCGCCAGGGCACCGTCGGCGTCGCTGGCCATGGTGTCCAGCGCCGTTTTGGTGCGGGACATATAGAACTCTCTGTTCTCGTCCAGCGTGGGGATCATGACGATGGCGCTCATGCTCTCATCGTACAGGCCAATGCCCAGATTGTCGGAGTTGTAGTAGGCCATCTGCTTCTGATAGTCCAGCTGCTCGATCTGCAGCTTGTATTGCAGCATGGCCGTCAGGGAAGAAACGTCCGCCGACAGGCCGCCCCGCAGGATATAGGCCTGGATGCGCGGGATCTCGTAGTTGATCACGTTCTGGATCTGCTTGGACAGGCTCAGGAAGGTGTTGCCGGTTGTGGCGTCCTGATAGCTCTTGTTCTCGCTGACACGGGCCGTGAGGTAGCGGTCCAGCTGGTTGGCCCGCAGCGTCAGGCTCTTGAGGCGCAGATACGGCTCGGTGCCAAAGTAATCCGGCATGGTGCAGGAGAACACGCTCTGGTTCTCACCGTAGTGCTCCATGAAATAATCCTTGTAGCTGCCGCAGAAGATCCGGAGCAGCGTGGCTGCGGTCAGGTGCTGGCAGGGTTCTTCCAGCTGCAGGCTGATGCTGCAGCTGGTGGTGATGTAGTTTTCCGAGCTGCTCACGTTGGTCACATCGGTGGGTTCCACCGTAATGGCCTTGCGCAGCTGTTCCACCGTCATCTGACCTTCCAGTCCGGCGTTGTACAGGGTGCTCTGCAGCACCTCGTCGGAGGTCAGGTCGGTAGTCGTAAACCGGGTGCGGTTGGGGTTGAGCCCCTGCGATGCCTCGGAGTAGTTCAGGGTCATCTGGGCCGAGGCCACCCGGCTGCTGTCCTGATATTGTGCGGTGCACAGCAGTGCCGCGAGCAGGATGCACACCACGATCAACGGCACCCGCAGGCTCCAGAAGCGCAGCACAGCCTGTTTGAAGATCTGCTTGATCTTTGTCACCACGTCTCCGGGCCTCCTTTCAAGTTCGTTCATCTCAGTACCAGTTCACATCCACCAGAACCAGCTCCGGCGGATTGTATACGCGGGGGATCTGGTTGGAGTCGCCCAGGCCGCAGCCCACGATGAGGGGTGCCCCGCTGTCCAGCTGGTACATGCCGCCCGCATACTCCGGGAACAGCCCCTCCTCTGCGGTGTACAGCCGCCCCAGCACCGGCAGGCGGATCAGGCCGCCGTGGGTGTGCCCGGCCAGCGCCAGGTCAAAGGGCGCATCCTGCATGTAGTCCACAAAGGCCATGGGCACATGATTGATGCAGATGCGGAAGGTGTCGTACTGGCGGCTCAGGCTCTCCACACAGTCGCTGGCACCGTATTTGTAAAAGTCCTTCAGGGCACCTTCCAGCCCGATGAGCTCCACGTTGTTTTCCCCGATCTGGATGGTGCGGGTCTCATTGCGCAGCAGCTGCACCCCGGCCTCCGAAAATTTTTCCGCCAGCTGGTCATCCACCCCGCCGTAGATCATCTCGCTTTCGTGGTTGCCCAGCACCCCGTACAGCGGGGCCACATCGGTAAGGCTGCGGCACAGCGAAAGCATATTCTCATACTCCGGGTTCGGGAAGGTGACAAGGTCACCGCCCAGCAGGATCAGGTCCGGGTCCAGCTCCTGCACGGTCTGGATCAGCTCCTCGTTGTGCTCGCCGTATTCCCGCAGGTGCAGGTCCGACAAAAACAGGACCCGCAGCTTTTCCGACACATGGCTGGAGGTCACCCGGTAAAAGGTCACCTGAAAATGACTATTCGTATAATCCATGTACAGTTTCAGTCCGGCAGCTGCCACGCCGCACAGCAGCACAAAAGCCGCCAGCAGCTGCAGCAGCCGGTTCTGCCACCATCGGCGGCGTGCGCCGTCCGGCGGGGGCGTTCGTTTTATTCTTGCATGTTGCGCCATGCTCTTCTGCCTTTCCTGGTCAATGGGTCAATGATTCATCACCCGCCGGAACAGCTCCGGCGAGAGGGCAAACAGCGCTGCCTTGGCCCGGCGGCGGGGCGTGCAGGCAAACTGCAGCATCCGCAGCCGCTGCGGGCGGTAGCCCGGCAGGGTCCTGCAATCGAACCGCGCCGCGCAGTCCAGATACTTCCAGCACAGGTCATCCTGCAGGCGGCGGCGCAGCGCCCGCGGGGTCACCGTACGGTAGATCCCCGCCAGACTGTCGTAGATACGCAGCCGGTCCTGAACACGGCGGGTGCTCAACCCTTCCGCGTGCGTGATGGAACCGGCGCGGCAGTTATCGTAATAGTAGATCTCCTGCCCGGTCAGCACCACCCGCTGCGCCTGCAGCAGCACCCGGGGCGTGAACTCTTCGTCCTCGTGCAGGATGCCCTTGCAGAACTGCAGGCCGTTCGCCCGCAAAAAATCGGTGCGGTACAGATGCCGCCCCACTTCCACCCGCAGGCCGCCGGTCTGCAGGCACTTTAAAAGATACTCTTTGCCGGTGTAAATGGTGTGAAAGTCGAAGTTTTTTTCCACCGCTTCTTCCCAGCGGGTCATCACCGGTTCCTCGCGCAGAAAATGCGCCTTGCCGATGACCACATCGGCCCGGTCCTGCAGCGCCATCTGCAGCAGACCGGGGCAAACGTTCTCCGTCAGCCAGTCGTCACCGTCCATGAACAGGATATACTCGCCCTGTGCATGGCACAGCCCGTAATTGCGGGCATCCGACAGGCCGCCGTTGGGCTTATGGATCACTGTGACCCGGCTGTCCTCCGCCGCCAGTGCGTCACACACCGCGCCGCTGTCATCGGTGCTGCCGTCATCCACGATGAGCACTTCCAGCGGCACATCCGGCTGCGCCAGCACCGAGCGGACACAGCGCTCCACATAGTCCCGGATGTTGTACACCGGGATCACGACCGAGAGCAGGCCCTCGCACATCGCTTCTTCATTCCGCATTGTGTTTTTCCTCCGTCGCTCCTTTTTTGATCGTAAGCGTGTGCAGCAGCCCGCGCAGGGTGTCCACATTGCGCCAATCCAGCACCGCGTTCACCACAAGGAACAGCGGCAGCACCCACAGCCCGAACAACGCACCCTTCAGGCACACCATCAGGTAGCCGCCGCCATAGCAGCGGTCAAATCCCAGCAGGTACAGCAGCACAACGCAGAGCAGCCCGTTGACGCCCATCCGCACAAAATCGCCCACCGGCGACTCTTCCAGCACTTTGGTCCGGGTAAAAAGGATCAACGCCGTATAGCGGTACAGGTGCGCCGCCAGCGTGCCGAACAGGCAGCCCGCGATGCCGAACCGCAGCACCGACATCACCGACACCAGCAGGTTGATGCCCATCTCGATCAGGGCCTGCTGCCGGGTCTCTTCAAAGCGGCCGCTGATGTTCAGCAGCATCCCCGACGGCTGCTTGGCGCTGAACAGCAGCTCCACCGCCGTGAACAGCACCAGCAGGCGGGTGTCGAGGTACTCGGCATCGGTCACGCCCGCCGTGTACAGCGCGATGATGGGCATCAGGAACACAGCCACGGTCGTGAACAGTGCAAAGGCCGCGGAAAGGTAAAGGGCATCATACAGCCGGTACAGCCGCTTGAACTTTTCCGGCTCCACATAGAACAGCTGCCCCAGCCGAAAGCTGATGCTGTTGACGATCGAGTAGAACAGCTTTTCGATGTTGGAGAAAAACAGCATATAAATGGTGTACACACTGGCCGACGCCAGACCGCACAGGCTGGAGATCAGGATCGTGTCGGTGTTGTTGAACACGATGCTCGTGAGCTGATGCACCAGCACCGAGCCGCGCTGGGCCAGCGCCTCCAGATTGGGGGTATCGTGCGCGTTGAGCCACGGATAGTTTTTGCGCATATAGGCCGTAAGCACCAGCACCTGAAACACCGAAGGCACGCAGTAGGTCATCTGCACCAACAGGATGCTGCGGGTAAACAGCAGCGCCAGCATGCGCAGCAGGTTGCCCGCCGCCATGGTGGCCGTGGTGATGTAGGTGATCACATAGTTTTTGCCTTCCACTTCCATAAAGGAGCGGTATTTGCCCTGCACCAGATAGCTCACGATGCCCGGGATGCCGTAGAACACCACGATCAGGCTCACGGTGCCGTAGGACAGCACTGTGTTGATGCACAGGGGGTACAGCAGCGCAAACACCACCGTGACCAGCAGATACACGATACCGGTGCGGCGGTAATAGTGATGCGTGGCCGAAAAAATGCCGTTGATGGCTTTCCGGTCGCCCACGGCCACCGGAAGGTAATAGGCCTGCTGCGAGGCCAGGCCCACGCCCGCTTCCAGCAGAGTCAGACAGGAAAAGATCTGCTTGATGGTGCTGTCCAGACCGTTGAGCTCCGAACCGAAGCTGGTGAGGTACAGCCGCGGCAGCAGCAGGCCGAACAGGATCACCGACAGGTTGTACAACAGCGACGAGCACATGTTGTGCAGCACCCGGCGGCGGCTTTCGGCCGCGGTCAGGACCGGACCGGTCGGGTTCTGTTCTTCCTTTATCATGCTGCGCCTCCCTGGGCGGCTGCGGCCTTGCGGTGTGCCTTGGCCTGCGAAGGTATCTCCTTGAGCGGGTCACCGATCACATGGTGATACACTTCCTCGTACCGGTCCAGCATGATGTCATAATCAAAGTTGGTGCGCACATAGTCCACCTGTGCCTCGCGCTGTTCCGGCGTGAGGGGCCGGGCGGTGTCCCGCTCCAGTGCCCGGGCCAGACTGTCGGTGTCCTCGGTGCGGAACTCGGTGCCGTAGTCGGCGGTCACAGTGGTGTTCTCCGGGATGTCGCTCACCAGGCACTTCACCCCCAGCGACAGCGCCTCCAGCAGCGACAGCGAAAGGCCCTCGGTGTGGCTTGGCAGCACGAACAAGGCGCAGTTGCTGTACAGCTCCAGCAGCGCGTCGCCTACCACATAGCCCGTCGTGATGATGTTGGGGTTGCCCGCGATCTTCTCCTGCACCGTGGTGCAGTACTCGGTCTCCGCAAAGGGACCGGCCAGCACCAGTTTTTTGTCCGTGTGGGCTTTCAGATAGCCCTCCACCAGGTCCAGCGGACCCTTTTCCGGCGAGATGCGGCCCACATACAGAATGTAACTCCCGGCTTCCAGCCCGTATTTTTCGCGAATCAGGTTGCAGGGCAGCGGCTGGCGCATCTGCACCGCATTGGGGATGAGGATGGCGGTACGATCGTACTTCTCCTGAAAATAGTTCCACTCGCTCTCCGACAGCACCACCAGATCATCCGCATACTTTGCGGCCACCCGCTCACCCAGCTTCAGGTAGGCGCTGGCAAAGCCGCCCCACTTGTCCACCTTCCAGTTCAGCCCGTGCACGGTGCACACCGTGTGCTTGCCGAACAGCTTGGCGATCACCAGCGGCACCGATGGGCCGATGGCGTGGTAGTGGATCACATCGCAGTCCCGCGTCAGGGCGTCAAAGGTGGCCAGGAACGAATAGACCATGGCATTCAGCGACGCCTTCTGAAAGGTAAAGATGCGGCGGGCCTGCACGCCCTCGGTCGTGTAAACATTGTGCCCCTTCTGCAGGCCGCGGTTGTACACCGTGACCTCATAACCGCGCCGGACCATGCTGACTGCCAGCCCGCCGACCATGACTTCCACACCACCCGAACGGGACGGGAAGTCCTTGTGCCCGATCATTGCCACCTTCATACCAAAATCTCCCTTTCCGTGACAGCGTTTGCTGCCGTTCTGCCGGTCGTGGCTGGCCGGCTTCTGTGTGCAACTCAATTGTAACATACCCGCAACACCTGCGCAACGTTTCCGTGCATTGTTTTTGGCAAACATCCCCGCAGAGCCTGCATTTTCTCCATTGACCGGGCCGTACCTGCGCCAAATGTTTAACAAAGTTTAAGGCGTTCCGTGCCCCCAAATTGATTGACATACTTTTCACAGGTATGCTAAACTGTTTTTGTTGGTTCTGTGCAGATTTTTCCACAGAGCAGGGCCAAAAATCACAAAGAGACACAAGAAGAGAAAGAGAAGGAAACCACTATGAACAAGATCTCCCGCAAAGGCTTTCTGAAGATCGCCGCTGCCGCCGCCATGAGCGGTGTCACCGCCGGTG
>OGKX01000958.1_pt1 | contig 13977 bp, 13 predicted proteins | sample 1572541 | NCBI WGS metagenome assembly OGKX01 (sample SAMEA2581982, study PRJEB24529) | metagenome | biome: Human gut stool | place: China | collected 2011
GGCTGGTGCCTTTTTTGCGGCCAAGATGGTGCGGATGAGAACAGGGCGGCGGTCCGCAGACCGCAAGCAATCAGCCCTGCGGGCTGTTGCTTAGCCCGCGGGAGAATATCCACCATCTCCGCCAACAAAAGGCACCGGCTCAGGCCGGTGCCTTTTTTGCGGCTAAGATGGTGAGGATGAGAACAGGGCGGCGGCCCATATATGAGCCATCGAGAAAGGCCTTTTTGCACCCATTTTCCTGAGAAGTAACAGAAAATTCACGATGAAAGAAAAAAGAAGACCGAACTCAGCCGGTCTTCCCTGAAGCATCCTATGAAAATCAATCAAAGTTTGCAATTCAAAATCTTTTTCAGTGTTTCTGAAAACTTCATGTCCTGTTCCTTTGTCCGTTTCGCACTCCCTTTCGGGTGCTTGCCGGCACAAAGGAGCTTTTTGTTTTCGTACCGCCGCAGCATGAGGGCATCCATGTTGTCGGCGGTGTACTCCAAGCCGTTTTGGTTCAGCACTCTGGCACACCGGGCAAGGCACATACTCGCCAGTCCGTAGTCCTGCGTCACGACAATATCTCCCGGCTTTACTCGGTTGACCAGCGCAAAGTCCACACTGTCAGCACCCTTGTCAAATACCAGCGTCTGCGCACCCTCACGCTCGATCTGGTGCGAGGTGTCGCACAGGATGACGACAGGAACGCCAAACCGCTTTGCAATCTGCAACGTCAGATCAACCACGGGACAGCCGTCTGCATCAATCAGAATATTCATCGCATATCCTCCATCACCCATCGAAACGCCTTTGCCGTGCGCAGGTCGGCATCCTTGAAATGCCCGCCGTTGTTCCATTCAAGGGTGCAGTCTTTGCTACGTCCGGCAAGTTCACGGTGCAGGGCACGGATATTATCACCTACTGTAGCCATGACGGTGTTTTTCGTGTGCTCTTCCCGGTCGCCAAGGCTCAGGTAAATGCACTGTGCTTGAATGGGGTGTTGCTGTTCAAACTCCATCCATCCCGGAAACCATACGGAAGGCGAAGCGGCCGCAACACCGGAAAACAGAGCTGTCTGCGTGGATGCCCACAGCGCGAACAATCCGGCCAGCGAGTAGCCGCCCAGAATGATCCGGACGTTTTCCGGCAGTGCAAACTGCTTTTTCAGGGTGGGAATCGCCTGTTCTGTCAGAAAGCGTAGTGTGCCCGCCGCATTGCCGCCGAAACTTTCTTTGCCCCACACCGCAGGAGATTCCCACGGGGAAAGTTCATCGTTCCAGCTTTTTACCGGAACAGCGGCAAACAGAAAATTCCGGCCGCTTTGTGCAATGGCTGTCACTTCATGATCCATGCTTTGCAGCTCATGTTCGCCGGTCATTTGGAGAAGCAGGTATTCTGCATGGACTTCGCCGTAAATGCGGCAGGGTCTATCTCCGAATTTTAAGGGAAAATCAAGGCGATTAAGGGATTCTGCTTTATAGTTCATCGAAAAAATACCTCCCATTGATCGGCATGAGAAAAAGGCGTGAGGAGATTGGCTGCTTCCATTATAGCATATTCGGGCGGAGAGACAAGAAGCCCGGATGTGCGGCACGCTCTGCAGGGACTTCCTGCATTTCTGTATGGGAGAATCGACACAAAACCGGTTGACATCCACCGGAAGAAACCCTTACAATGGGAACAGAAACCATGTCGGGCAATGGAACAGGAGGAATTTTGGAATGAACAACACAGAAGCATTTGAGTTCTTGCTGAGCTGGAAGGATGACGTCCTGATGAACTGCCTTTCCGGGCGGCGGGATAAGGCCTTTGATCCGCAGGCTATGCAGAAGGTCCGGGCGGCCTGCGCCGTGCTGGCTGAGGACGGGACCTATCCGTTCGACCTGTCGGTCACAGGCCCGGAGATCTACCGTCAGGTCAGTGCCTGGTTCACCGACCTGCTGCGCAAGTCCTGAACCGTTCCGACACGAAAGATGCATTTATTTTCCACAAACGCTTGACATCTTGTGCAATCTGCATTATCATAAAGCCATCAAGTGTTTGTTCAGAGAATTGAGCAGAACAAACAAGAGGGAGCCTGTTCCCTTTTGTTTGCTCTGCTCTTTTTTGTTCCCGCTACGCAAACGAGCATGCTGTGACAGGCAGAAGATCAGGAGGTTTTTATGCTGGATGTAGCAATCATCGGCTGCGGTGTCGTTGGCGCGGCTGCCGCCTATGAGCTCTCGCATTATCCGCTGCACACTGCAATTTTTGAGGCCGAGAACGATGTGGCCGACTGCACCACCAAGGCCAACAGTGCCATTCTGCACGCTGGGTACGACCCCGAGCCGGGCACCCGGATGGCACGGCTCAATGTGGAGGGTGTTGCACTGGCCAAAGAGATCTGCGCCCGGCTGGATGTGCCGTACCGGCAGTGCGGCAGTCTGGTGCTGGCCCTCAGCCCGGCGGAGCTGGCGCATCTGCAGAAGCTGTACGAAAACGGCCTTGCCAATGGGGTGCCGGGCATCCGGCTGCTGTCGGCAGAGGAAACACGGGCCATGGAGCCCGGTCTTTCGCCGGAGGTGGCCGGAGCGCTGTATGCACCCAGCGCGGCCATCGTCAGCCCATGGGAATATGCGCTGGCCATGGCGGAGGTGGCGGTGCGCAACGGGGTGGAACTCCACCTCAGCAGCCCGGTCACCGGCATTCAGAAAACCGCGTCCGGATGGGCGCTGACCACGCCGTCCGGCGTGGTGGAGGCCCGTTACGTTGTCAACGCCGCCGGCATCCGGGCCGATGCCGTGCACGACATGGCCGCTCCGCATCAATTTACCATCCAGCCTACCCGCGGCGAATATTACCTTCTGGACAAATCGGAAGGCACGCGGGTGCAGCATGTCATCTTCCAGTGCCCCAACGAAAACGGCAAGGGCGTGCTGGTGGCACCTACCGTTCACGGCAACCTGATCGTCGGACCCAATGCCGAGCCGGTGGAGGGCGACAACACCGCCTGCACCGCCGCCGGGCTGGCCTTTGTCAGCGCGGCCGCACGCCGCAGCGTGCCGGACATCCGCTTCGGCGAGTCCATCCGCAACTTTGCAGGCGTCCGCGCCAATGTGGACACCGGGGATTTCGTCATCGGCGAGGCGGAAGGTGCACCCGGCTTCATCGACCTGGCCGGTATGAAATCGCCGGGCCTGTCCAGCGCACCGGCCGTTGCCAAAGAGGTGGTCCGCATTCTGGAAGGCCACGGGGATCTGCCTGCGGCCAAAACGGATTACCGGGACGGCCGCACCCGGGTGCGGTTCAAGGAGCTGCCGCCGGAAGAAAAGGCAAAGCTCATTGCCCGGGACCCCGCCTACGGCCGGGTGATCTGCCGCTGCGAGACCATCACCGAGGGCGAGATCCTGGACGCCCTGCACACCGAGATCCCGGCCACCACCATCGACGGCGTCAAGCGCCGCTGCAACGCCGGGATGGGCCGCTGTCAGGGCGGCTTCTGCGGGCCCCGGGTGCTGGAGCTCATCAGCCGGACGCGGGGCATCGACCCGCTGGACGTCCTGCAGGACAAGGCAGGCAGCAACGTCTTACTGTGCGAAACCAAGCAGGAGGGAACCAACCATGATTGATCTGGTCATCGTCGGCGGCGGCCCTGCAGGCCTTGCCGCAGCCTACAGCGCATGGCAGCACGGCCTGCGCGATATTCTGATTCTGGAGCGTGACAACGAGCTGGGCGGCATTCTGAACCAGTGCATCCACAACGGCTTCGGGCTGCACCGTTTCGGCGAGCAGCTCACCGGCCCGGAGTACGCCGGGCGCTACATTGAAATGCTGCGCTCTACCGGCGTTCGGGTGGAGCTGGGCACCATGGTGCTGGAGGTCACGCCGGATAAAAAGATCCACTGTGTCAGCAAGGAGAAGGGCTACCAGATCCTCGAAGCAAAGAGCGTCATCCTCTGCATGGGCTGCCGGGAGCGCACCCGCGGGGCCATCGGCATCCCGGGCACCCGCCCGGCCGGCATCTACACCGCCGGTGCCGCCCAGCGCTATGTCAACATGGAGGGCTATCTGGTAGGCAAACGGGTGCTCATTCTGGGCAGCGGCGACATCGGCCTGATCATGGCCCGGCGGATGACGCTGGAAGGGGCCAAGGTGCTGGCCTGCGTGGAGGTCATGCCCTATTCCGGCGGCCTGACCCGCAACATTGTGCAGTGCCTGCAGGATTTTGACATCCCGCTGTACCTGTCCCACACCATCGTGGACATTCAGGGCGATACCCGGGTGGAAAAGGCCATTGTGGCCAAGGTGGACGAGAACCGCCGCCCCATTCCGGGCACCGAGATGGAGTTTGACGTGGACACCATTCTGCTCAGTGTGGGCCTGATCCCGGAAAACGAGCTGACCCGGCAGGCCGGCATCCCGATGGACCCCCACACCAAGGGAGCCGTGGTCTACGAGAACATGGAGACCGGCATTCCCGGCGTGTTTGCCTGCGGCAACGTGGTGCATGTGCACGATCTGGTGGACTTTGTTTCCGGCGAGAGCGACCGGGCCGGAGCCGCAGCCGCCGCCTATGTGCTCCACGGTGAGACCCCGGACGCGGCCGTGCTGGACCTTGTCCCGGGCAATGGCGTGGGCTATACCGTCCCCCAGCGGGTGCGCCCGGCGGACGTGGACAAGGGCGTGGAGATCTCGTTCCGGGTGCGGCAGAATTACGGCCCCAGCCAGATCACCATCACCTGCGGGGAGAAGCAGCTGGCCCGGTTCAAGCGCCAGCGGATGGCACCCGGCGAGATGGAGCACATCACCCTGCCCGGGGCCCTGCTGGCAAAGGCCGACGGCCCGCTGACCGTTGCAGTAGAGGAGGTCGTAGCAAAATGAACAAAAAACGTGAGATCATTTGTATCTGCTGCCCCCGTGGCTGCCACTTGCAGGTGGACCCGGAAAACGATTATAATGTAACCGGCAATGCCTGCCCCAACGGTGCCGCCTATGGCAAGGAAGAACTGACCCACCCCACCCGTATCCTGACCAGTACGGTGCGGGCCGAGGGCGGGCGCTATCCGCGCTGCCCGGTCAAGACCGCGCAGGCGGTGCCCAAAGAAAAAATCGTGCAGGTCATGGCTGCGCTGGACGGCGTCACGCTGCACACACCCATCCGCACCGGGCAGGTCGTGCTGACCGACGTCTGCGGCACCGGTGTGGATGTCGTAGCCACACGGGACCTGTAAAACCGCCCCTGAGCGAAACGGAGGTCGTTGAACCATGTCGACAAAGTATGTTCTTGCACTGGACCAGGGAACCACCAGCAGCCGCGCCATCCTGTTTGACAACGAGCAGAACATCATCGCGGTGCAGCAGCGGGAGTTTGAGCAGATCTACCCGCAGCAGGGCTGGGTGGAGCACAACCCCATGGAGATCTGGTCCACCCAGTACGGGGTCATGAACGAGGTGGTGGCCCAGAGCGGCGTGGATGTCCATGACATTGCCGCCATCGGCATCACCAATCAGCGAGAAACCACCATTCTCTGGGACAAGCGCACAGGCAAGCCCATTTACAACGCCATTGTATGGCAGTGCCGCCGGACGGCAGAAGACTGCGAAGAATTGGCGAAAAAAGGCTACACCGACCTGTTCCGGGAAAAAACAGGACTGCTGCTGGACGCATACTTCTCCGCAACAAAAATCCGCTGGGTGCTGAACCATGTGGAAGGGGCAAGAAAACTGGCGGAGGAAGGCAATCTGCTTTTCGGTACCGTAGATACATGGCTCATCTGGAATCTCACAGGCGGACAGGTACACGCCACCGATTATTCCAACGCCTCCCGCACCATGCTGTTCAACATCCATACTTTACAGTGGGATGAAGAAATTTTGGATATTCTGGACATCCCTTCTTCTATACTGCCCAAGGTTATGCCCTCCAGCGGCGTATTCGGTCATACCCTGCCTTTCCACTTCGGCGCACCCATTCCCATTGCAGGAGCCGCTGGCGACCAGCAGTCTGCCCTCTTTGGACAGGCTTGCTTCACACCCGGTTCTGCCAAAAACACCTACGGCACCGGATGTTTTCTGCTGATGCATACAGGAGATGCCCCGGTGGCCTCTAAAAACGGCCTTCTGACCACCATCGCATGGGGACTGGACGGAAAAGTCACCTATGCCCTGGAAGGCTCTGTATTCGTGGCTGGAGCTGCCATTCAGTGGCTTCGCGACGAGCTGAAACTCATCGGCTCCGCACCGGAAACGGAAGAACTTGCCATGTCTGTGCCTGACACCTGCGGCGTTTATCTGGTACCCGCTTTTGTGGGACTGGGTGCGCCCTACTGGGACCCTTACGCACGGGGCATTTTGACAGGTCTGACTCGTGGCGCCAACCGGAATCATATTGCCCGTGCGGCACTGGAATCCATGGCATACCAGACTTATGATGGGCTTCACGCCATGGAGGAGGACGCTGGCATTCCTCTGGCGGAACTGCGTGTAGACGGCGGCGCTGCTGCCAATAACTTCCTGCTGCAATTCCAGGCGGACATCACAGGGGTTCCTGTGCTCCGTCCCAAAACACTGGAAACCACTGCCCTTGGGGCTGCTTATCTGGCAGGCCTTGCAGTGGGCTACTGGAAAAATTTGTCGGAAATTCGCCGAAACTGGGGCGTTTCTCACGCTTATTCTCCCAAGGCATCCAAAGAAGAAGCGGCAGAAAAACTGGAAGGCTGGCAAAAAGCAGTGCGGCAGACCTTGACAAAATAAAATAAAAATATCCTTAACAAAATTTCCGAAAAAAATTGGATGAACTTCACTAAGTTTTCACAATATATTGTGTTGTCTATATTTTTAATTGCAATATATAGCCGTATGTGGTACATTATGATACAGCTAATGACTATGTATTGTATCTCGCTTGCCGAGAATGAAGGAGGATATCATCATGTATGTGATTAAGAAAGATAATACCCACGAACCGTGGAATGTGCAGAAAGTCGTAGTTGCCGTAAACAAATCCGCTTACCGCGCACTGGTGAAATTCACACAGGAAGAACTGGATTTCATCTGTGATTTCGTGGAAACAAAAGCGAAATCCCTTGGCAAAGAAGGCATCCCCATTGCGGAAATGCACAACATCGTCGAAGGCGCACTGGAACAGGTAAAGCCTGAAGTTGCAAAAAGCTACCGTGATTACCGCAACTACAAACAGGACTTTGTCAAAATGCTGGACGAAGTTTACAAAAAAAGCCAGTCCATCATGTACATCGGTGACAAAGAAAACAGCAACACCGACAGCGCTCTGGTTTCCACAAAACGCTCTCTGGTATTCAATCAGCTGAACAAAGAACTGTACCAGAAATTCTTCATGACCACAGAAGAACTTCAGGCGTGCCGTGACGGTTATATCTACATCCATGATATGTCTGCCAGACGTGACACCATGAACTGCTGCCTGTTCGACGTAAAAAGCGTTCTGACCGGCGGTTTTGAAATGGGCAACCTGTGGTACAACGAACCCAAGACACTGAACGTTGCCTTTGACGTCATCGGCGACATCGTTCTTTCTGCTGCCAGCCAGCAGTACGGCGGTTTTACAGTACCTTCCGTAGACCTGCTGCTGGAACCCTTCGCGGAAAAGAGCTATGAAAAATTCTACCGCCGTTACATCGACATGGGTCTGACACCCAAGGCTGCGGACAAAGAAGCCATGGCAGACATCCTCAACGACTTTGAACAGGGCTTCCAGGGCTGGGAATACAAATTCAACACCGTTGCTTCCAGCCGCGGGGATTATCCTTTCATCACCATGACATTCGGCACAGGCACAGGCAAATTTGCCAAAATGGCATCCATCACCATGCTCAACGTCCGCAGAAAAGGACAGGGCAAGAAAAACTGCAAAAAGCCTGTACTGTTCCCCAAACTGGTATTCCTTTATGACGAAAATCTCCATGGCAAAGGCAAGGAACTGGAAGATGTCTTTGAAGCAGGCATCCTCTGCTCCTCCAAGACCATGTATCCCGACTGGCTTTCCCTTACCGGCGAAGGCTATGTAGCGGATATGTATAAAAAATATGGCGCTATCATCAGCCCCATGGGCTGCCGTGCGTTCCTGTCCCCTTGGTTTGAACGGGGCGGCATGGAACCTGCTGACGAAAACGACAAACCTGTTTTCGTAGGCCGATTCAATATCGGTGCTGTCAGCCTGCATCTTCCTATGATTTACGCAAAAGCAAAACAGGAAAGCAAACCTTTCTATGAAGTGCTGGACTACTATCTGGAACTGATTCGTCAGCTTCACATCCGTACCTATGCGTACCTGGGCGAAATGCGTGCCTCCACCAACCCTCTGGCATACTGCGAAGGCGGCTTCTACGGCGGTCATCTGGGCATCCACGACAAGATCAAACCTTTGCTGAAGGCTGCTACCGCTTCTTTCGGCATCACTGCTCTGAACGAACTGCAGGAGCTGTATAACGGCAAATCTCTGGCGGAAGACGGTCAGTTTGCCATCGACACATTGCAGCACATCAACGAAAAAGTGGCGGAATTCAAGAAAGCTGACGGCAATCTGTACGCCATCTACGGCACTCCTGCTGAAAGCCTCTGTGGCCTTCAGGTAACACAGTTCCGCAAGAAATATGGCGTAGTGGAAAATGTATCCGACCGTCCTTATGTAAGTAACTCTTTCCACTGCCATGTTACAGAAGACATCACACCTATCCAGAAACAGGATCTGGAAAAACGCTTCTGGGATCTATCCAACGGTGGCAAGATCCAGTATGTAAAATATCCTATCGACTACAATTTGGACGCTATCCGCACACTGGTGCGCCGTGCCATGAAGCTGGGCTTTTATGAAGGGGTAAACCTTTCTCTGGCATACTGCGACGACTGTGGCCATCAGGAGCTGGAAATGGACGTATGCCCCAAATGCGGCAGCAGCAACCTGACAAAGATCGATCGTATGAACGGGTATCTGTCTTATTCCCGTGTCAAAGGCGACACCCGCCTGAATGAAGCGAAAATGGCAGAGATCGCAGAAAGGAAGAGTATGTAATGCGTTACCATAACATCACAAAAGACGATATGCTCAACGGCGAAGGCCTGCGGGTTGTCCTGTGGGTAGCAGGCTGCTCCCACGGCTGCAAAAACTGCCAGAACCCTATTACCTGGGACCCTAACGGCGGTCTGCCCTTTGATGAGGCTGCCAAGGCAGAAATTTTTGCAGAGCTGGAAAAAGACTACATCAGCGGCATCACATTCAGCGGCGGCGACCCCTTATACATGGGCAACCGGGAAGATATGACAGCCCTGGCCAAAGAGATCAAAGAAACCTTCCCCGACAAGAAAACATGGCTTTACACCGGCTATCTTTGGGAAGAAATCAGCGCTCTGCCCATCATGGCATATCTGGACGTCATTGTAGACGGACGTTTTGTGGAAGAACTGAAAGACCCTCAGCTCCACTGGAAAGGCAGCTTTAACCAGCGGATCATCGACGTACAGAAATCCCTGGAAAAAGGCACCATGTACCTTTACCACGTGGAATAAAGCAATACAGAAAGGAAGAAATCAATGGTTTCCATCAGAATCAAATATCTCAGCGACAAAATCGAAAAACTGCGCTACATCGACGGTAAATCCGACTGGATCGACCTGCGGGCGGCAGAAAGAGTGGAACTGAAGGCAGGCGAATTCCGCCTGATCCCTCTGGGCATTGCCATGGAACTGCCTAAGGGCTATGAAGCACATATCGTACCCCGCAGCTCTACTTTCAAGAACTTCGGTGTGATCCAGACCAATCACTGCGGCATTGTGGACGAAAGCTACTGCGGCGATAACGACCAGTGGTTCTTCCCCGCTCTGTCCATGCGCGACACTGTCATTGACGTGAACGACCGTATCTGCCAGTTCCGTATTTTTGAGCACCAGCCTGCCATTTCTTTTGACGAAGCAGAAACACTGGGCAACGACGACCGTGGCGGCATTGGCTCCACTGGCAAGAATTGAGGCGATAACATGACAGACCTGACTTTTCGGTTCGCAGAAAGAAAAGATATTCCTTTGATTCTGCGGTTCATCAAAGAACTGGCAGATTATGAAGGGCTTCTTTCTGAAGTAGTGGCAACGGAAGAAATTCTGGAAACCTGGATTTTTGATAAAGAAAAAGCAGAAGTGCTTTTGGCTGTGGATAAGTCCGGCGAAGAAATCGGCTTCGCGCTGTTTTTCCACAACTTCTCCACATTTCTGGGGAGAGCCGGCATTTATCTGGAAGATTTATATGTATCCCCTGTCCATCGGGGCAAGGGCTACGGCAAAGCCATTTTGCAGAAACTGGCGCAGATCGCTGTGGAAAGAGGCTGCGGCAGACTGGAATGGTGGTGTCTGGATACCAACACCCCTTCCATCGGGTTTTATCTCTCCTTAGGGGCGGAACCTATGTCCGACTGGACGGTATACCGTCTTGCAGGAGATACCCTGAAAAAATGCTCATGTACGGTAAGGAAGCAAGCAACCGAAAACAAGAGATAGACCGCCAGCACTACACTATTCCGAACCAAAGACCAAAAGATAAGCATTGTGGGAAAATCTAAACTTTTGGATTTTCCTACAATGCCGACTACGGCGGAATCCTTCCCACTCCTTATATCTTTATTTCCGTATACATTGAATTTGTATTTAGTAAATGCTATAATGTCCCTATTCAAATTATAAATGTGTTGAATTAGTTACATGTACATATTTTTTGTGCCGCATAAATACCCTGTTGAGGTTGTCGTTCTTTGTCCAGATGTGGAAACAATAAAAGGAAGGGAACGATACAGGGAGAAAACAGGCTATTCCGGCTTTACGGTTGAAACCTTATACGATACATTTATGCAGACAACACCACGGATCGGCTTTTGGCTGGACAATTCCAACCAAACACCACAGCAGACAGCAGAAACCATTCTGAACGCCAGAAAGTCGGTATGATTGTTACATATAAGGGGAAGAAAAATTTCTTTTAGGTACTTTCTTTCCTAAAACTAATGTGATATAATAGCATCATTCCAAAAAAGGAGTAAAAAATATGCGGCAAGGTATTCTTAAATAAAACTATAATCAAATAGTGGGAACAAAGGATTATGATAGTCCCTTTTGTGGGGGCTTGGTTTTTTGTACCCAATTTAAGAATACTTTTGCCTTATCAATTTTGACATATCCGAAAAACAGCAATCACAAACAGGTGTATGCTGTATATGTGTATGTCCGCAAATTATAATCCCCAGTGGTAAAAGTATTTTACTGCTGGGGATTTTTATGCCCTTTTGGGGCTGTAAAAGGAGGACAATCACATGAAAATAATCAATATTGGAATTCTCGCCCATGTAGACGCAGGAAAAACAACATTGACGGAAAGCCTGCTGTACACCAGTGGAGCGATTGCGGAACAAGGAAACGTGGATAAAGGAACTACAAGAACAGACACTATGATTTTGGAACGGCAGCGCGGAATTACCATTCAGACAGCGGTTACTTCTTTTTGCTGGAATGATTATAAAATCAATATCGTGGACACTCCCGGTCATATGGATTTTTTAACCGAAGCATACCGCTCTTTATCTGTCCTTGACGGAGCTGTTTTAGTCATTTCGGCAAAAGACGGCGTACAGGCACAAACCCGTATATTATTCCATGCGCTTCAGAAAATGGACATTCCGACAATTATCTTTATAAATAAGATAGACCAAAATGGGATCGACCTGCGGCGTGTTTACCAAAGCATTAAAGATAAACTTACCAGTGATATGATTGTCATGCAGGAGGTTTCCCTGTCGCCAAAGATAACCATGACCGATATTTCTGATTTGGACAAATGGGATATGATTATTTCCGGAAGCGATGAACTATTAGAACGATATGTTGCAGAGGATTCTTTGGATATACAGGAATTACAATATGAAAAGTGCAAAAGAACCAGATGCTGCTCTTTGTTTCCTGTTTATCATGGGAGTGCAAAAGACAATTTAGGAACAGAAAAACTGATTGAAGCGATTACAGAAACTTTCATTACAGAAACAGACGATATTCAGTCTGAATTATGTGGATATGTTTTTAAGGTTGAGTATACAGAGCGGAAAAAACGGCTTTCTTATTTACGCCTGTATCATGGGACGCTCCATTTACGGGATACCCTGCTGCTGTCAAAAAAGGAAAAAATAAAGATTACAGAAATGTGTATTCCGTCAAATGGTGAAATCGTCCCGGTTGACCATGCCTGTCCGGGAGAAATTGTTATTTTAGCTGATGATACTTTGAAACTGAACGACATTCTGGGAAATGAAAAACTCCTGCCTCACAAAACACGGATTGATAATCCCATGCCATTACTTCGGACAACGGTAGAGCCGCAAAAGCCGGAGCAAAGGGAAGCCCTGTTAAATGCCCTCACAGAGATTGCTGATACAGACCCTCTTTTGCATTTTGACATTGATACTGTTACACATGAGATTATATTATCTTTTTTGGGAAAAGTACAGTTAGAAGTTATTTGTTCGCTATTAGAAGAAAAATATCATGTGGGCGTGGCTATGAAAGAGCCTTCGGTTATTTATCTGGAAAGACCGCAAAAAAAAGCGAGCTACACGATTCATATTGAAGTGCCGCCGAATCCGTTTTGGGCATCTATTGGTTTGACTGTAACACCGCTTCCTGTTGGAAGCGGAACACAATATAAAAGCGAGGTATCTCTCGGCTATTTAAACCAAAGTTTTCAAAATGCCGTCATGGAGGGTGTGCGTTATGGAATGGAGCAGGGCTTATATGGCTGGGGAGTGACAGACTGCCAAATTTGTTTTGATTATGGAGTTTATTACAGCCCGGTCAGCACCCCCGCTGATTTTCGTTTTCTTGCGCCTGTCGTGTTGGAGCAGGCATTGAAAAAAGCAGGAACACAACTGTTGGAACCATACCTTTCCTTTACCCTTTTTGCACCGCAGGAATATCTTTCACGGGCTTATAATGACGCACCAAAGTATTGCGCAATCATTGAATCAACCAGACTTGAAAAAGATGAAGTTATTTTTAAGGGGGAAATCCCTGCCCGTTGTATTGGTGAATATAGAAATGATTTGAATTTTTATACAAATGGAAGAAGTGTCTGCATTACAGAATTAAAAGGGTATCAGGAAACTTCCGGCGAGCCTGTGTTTCAGCCACGCCGCCCGAACAGCCGTTTAGACAAGATCCGGCATATGTTTCAGAAGATAATGTAACATCTTGCGCAATGCAAACGTTCATTGCTGGCTATTGCGAAATATCATTGATAAAATCAGCATCAGAGAGGAGGAACCATTTTGAACCAGAAACAGACGGATATTACAACAGGAAAGCAAATACGTCATCTGCGAACACAATCGGGAATGACACAGGAAGAACTGGCTGGGAAATTGAATGTTACCCGGCAGGCGCTATCGAATTGGGAGAGAGATGTTAATGAACCCGATTTAAATACGTTGAAAAAAATTTGTTTTCTTTTTGGAGTCCACATGGACGATTTTGCGAAGGAGGTAATAACAAAAATGGAAACATGTGAAAAAAAGAGAAACGACAATTTAATAAGTATGATATGGCAATTGGACTTTTTTATGGTGTCGGGATATTTCTTGGCATTGGTATTTTCTTTGTTGGCGGTTTTATGACAATGTCGGGTGCAGGGTGGGGAGCATCACTATTTGGCGGTGGCTGTTTTTCTCTTGTATTTGGCTTGATATGCCATGCAGTTATTACATTGAGAAGAAATGACAAATGATGACATATCCTGCTTTCTAGTCTTTTCGGTCATATCGCGTAAAAAAGCCGCTGCTTTTGGCTTTCCAATAGCGGCGGCAAAGGGAAATATCCTTTGAATACCTTACAGAAGAAAAGTTTTGCAGCATTATAAAAATAAAAGCCTATACCATTTTGGAAAGAAAAGATACATAATAGTCAAGACGGCAACAATCAGAAGTTATGGAGGGTAACAATGGAATATAGTAAGGA
>OGKX01000976.1_pt1 | contig 13681 bp, 6 predicted proteins | sample 1572541 | NCBI WGS metagenome assembly OGKX01 (sample SAMEA2581982, study PRJEB24529) | metagenome | biome: Human gut stool | place: China | collected 2011
GGTAAGTTGACAGGGAGTAATTGGTGATTTTTCTTTCCTGATTGTGTAGGTCGGGCAGTCCATACTAAACTATACTCACATTTGTTGAGACGGGTTATGCTGTCTTTTACCAACTCCATCTTTACCATAAGTCCTCCATCTGTGTGACGTGCAGACATATTGGAAATATAATTTCCCAATGAATAAACTACAAGATTTTTATCATTTGTCACACTGTCTTCACGAACTTCAATTGGCTGAACAACGTGAGGGTGGGAACCGATCACATGGTTTACTCCTTTTCGAATCAACCAGTCTGCAAGGAATTTCTGTTCCTTATCCGGTAACGACTGGTATTCGATTCCCCAGTGCATACAGGCGATAATAACATCGGGTTTCATTACTTTACTTGTTTCTATATCTTTGGCAATGATTGCGGTATCAATATAATTGATGATGTTAGGAGGAGTAACGTATATGCCGTTCGTACCATACGTATAGTTGAGTAGAGCAATGCGGAATCCGTTTTTTTCAAGAATGAGTGGATATTTCTTTTCACGTTCTTCGGGATTTATATATGTTCCGGCGTGAGGAATGGACAAGGAGTCGATTAAGCGGATCGTACGTTCTAATCCCGGTTTGCCACGGTCAAGACTATGATTGTTGGCTGTGACAAGGACATTAAATCCGGCATTGTGTATGGCGGTGAGAAACTCATCCGGTGCACTGAAAGCAGGATAACCTTTGTATGGTTTTCCTCCAAAAGTCACCTCAAGATTAGCTATGGCGAGGTCTGCTTTCCCTATTTCCTCTTTGACATACTCGAAGCAGGTAGTATAGTCATATCCTTTAGCGGTTCGTGCTGCATTGATCTGCCCCTGGTGTTGCATAAGGTCTCCCACAAAGAGAATACGGAGAGTATCGGCAGGTATGCAACTTTTGCTAGCCGAGAGTGTGTCAAGCGAGTTGTTATTAATAGAATCTCTCCTTGTCTGCGACCGTGAAGTGCAAGACAAGGAGAGAAATATGATTACCAAGAACAATGTGTATCTCATTGATAGATGGCTTTCTTACCGGCTAAAAGTGTATTTTTCATTAACGATACAATCGTCATCGGTCCGACACCACCTGGTACCGGAGTGATGTAGGAGCATTTGGGTGCCACTTCGTCGAACTTAACATCACCTGTCAGTTTGAATCCGGATTTTTTAGTGGAATCCGGTACGCGGGTGGTACCTACGTCGATTACTACCGCGCCTTCTTTCACCATTCCGGCTTTTACGAAATTAGGTTGTCCCAAAGCAGCGATAATGATATCGGCTTCTTGGCATTCTTTTACCAGATCTTTGCTGCGGCTGTGGCATACGGTAACAGTCGCATCTCCCGGATATGCTTTCTGCATCATTAATGCAGCCATTGGTTTGCCTACGATATTACTACGTCCGAGAACTACGCACTTTTTACCCGAAGTTTCTATCTGATAGCGTTTCAGTAATTCAAGAATACCATTAGGAGTAGCAGATACATAGCAAGGAAGTCCGATAGACATACGCCCTACATTGATCGGATGAAAACCGTCCACGTCCTTACGGTAGTCGATTGTTTCGATTACCTTCTGTTCGGAGATATGTTTCGGCAACGGAAGCTGAACGATAAAACCGTCTACATCATTGTCTTCATTCAGCTCACGCACTTTGGCCAGCAGTTCTTCTTCAGTCACATCACTCTCATAACGAATAAGAGAAGATTTGAATCCACAAATTTCGCAGGCTTTTACTTTGGCGGCTACATACGTTTCGCTGCCACCATCATGTCCTACAAGGATTGCTGCCAGATGCGGGCGTTTGCCGCCACGAGCAACAATTTCGGCTACTTCGGCTGCAATCTCTTGTTTCACTTGTTCGGAAATGGCTTTTCCGTCTATCAGAGTCATATTTTCAGGGTATTTATTGGTGATGGGCAAAAGTAAAATAAATAACTGAACTCTCCAAAAGGATTGGAATTTTTGTCAGGAGATGAGCAGTATATTATCAGTTTGTTAGTGGAGAAACTACTTTCTACCGTAGGCTTCCGGATACAAAAAAAGAGGAAGTCGAAACTTCCTCTTTTTTGTTATAATCAGTTTGGATCTATTGAATGATTATCTTTTCATTTTAGGCATCATCTTACCCATCTTGCTGCTAGTTACCATCTTCATCATTTTGCGAGTCTGGTCGAACTGTTTCAGCAGGCGGTTTACTTCCTGAATAGTCGTTCCGCTACCTTTTGCGATACGTGTACGACGTGATCCGTTCAGTATTTCCGGGTTGGAACGTTCTGCCGGAGTCATGGAATAGATGATAGCTTCGATGCTTTTGAAAGCATTGTCGTCAATATCAATATCTTTGATTGCCTTTCCTACTCCCGGAATCATGGAGGCAAGGTCTTTCAGATTACCCATTTTCTTGATTTGTGCAATCTGGCTAAGGAAGTCATTGAAGTCGAATTGGTTCTTGGCAATTTTCTTTTGTAAACGTTTAGCCTCTTCTTCATCATATTGTTCCTGTGCACGTTCTACCAATGAAACGATGTCACCCATACCGAGAATACGGTCGGCCATACGGGCAGGGTGGAACTGATCGATTGCTTCCAGCTTTTCACCTGTACCTACGAATTTAATCGGTTTGTTCACTACCGAACGGATAGAAAGAGCCGCACCACCGCGGGTATCACCATCGAGTTTGGTCAGTACCACACCGTTGAAGTCCAGACGTTCATTGAATTCTTTAGCTGTGTTTACAGCGTCCTGACCGGTCATGGAGTCTACCACGAACAGAATTTCGTCCGGGTTGATTGCTTTTTTGATAGCGGCGATCTCGTTCATCATCTGCTCGTCTACTGCCAGACGTCCGGCTGTATCGACGATAACGAGGTCGTATCCTTTGGCTTTGGCTTCCTGAATGGCGTGTTGTGCGATTTCTACCGGATTCTTGCTGTCCAGTTCGCAGTACATCGGTACTTCAATCTGTTCTGCCAATACACGTAACTGTTCGATAGCTGCCGGACGGTAAACGTCACAAGCCACCAATAATGGCTTACGGTTCTTCTTGGTTTTCAGCATCCGTGCCAGTTTACCGGAGAAGGTGGTCTTACCCGAACCCTGCAAACCTGACATCAGGATAACTGCCGGACGGGCGTCGATGTTGATCTCGGCTGTCTCTCCACCCATCAATTGTGTAAGTTCATCATGCACGATTTTCACCATCAATTGGCTTGGCTTCACAGCCGTAAGAACGTTCTGGCCAAGCGCTTTTTCTTTCACTGTATCCGTGAAAATCTTTGCCACCTTGTAGTTTACGTCGGCGTCGAGAAGTGCTTTACGTACGTCTTTCAGCGTCTCCGCCACGTTGATTTCGGTGATTTTGCCTTCACCTTTCAGAATCTTGAATGACCGTTCTAGTCTTTCACTTAAATTATCGAACATAGTTATTTAATTACGAATTACTAATTACAATTTACTTGGCCGAAAGAGGGACTTTTCCGTCTACTCTTTATTTGAGCTTGCAAATGTACAAAAATCTCTTGTATTTATATCTTTTTATTCTGCCATTTTGCTTTTTTGAGATAAATATAACTTGTTATCAACAGCAAGCTATAATACACAATCTCAATCGTAAAGCAAATTTCGATCGGTGCTTTCAGCCACATTCCGATGAAAATGATGTATGATCCGTAGATGATAATTGTAATCGTTTCGAGCAACAGGGCTGCCTGTGTATTTCCTGTTCCGGAGATACCGTTAAACACCACGTTGGCTACGGATGCGATAAGCATGGCGCAACAAATTATATATACCGAGGATACGGATTCCGTAATGAGCGCAGCTTCACTAGTGTAAATGGAGAGCAGGAATTGCGGAAACAGTGCCGATACCGCTACTAACCCCAGCATGATGAAAAAGGAGAAACGCGCAATTTTATTAATGAGCGGCATCACGTGCTGGATGCCTCCTGCACCAATAGCATTGCTGACAAGACTGTTGGTAGTCGTAGCCAGTGCGTTGACCGGAATCAGCAATACGACATAAATACTCCGGACGATATTGGCAATCGCCAGTTCCCGTTGTCCCAACCGTTCTACGGCTACGAAGAAAACGAACCAGGTAGCCATCGACAGGAAATATTGCAGCATGGTGAAGCAGGAGATACTAAGAATCCGCATCAGCAATGCTGGGTCGAATGTGCGCAGGCGGTTCATACCGTATTTCTTTAAATCGACCGTGGCATACGTATAGATGACGAAAAAGAGAATGGAGGAGGCTTCTGCCAATACGGAAGCAATAGCAGCCCCTTTGATACCCATTTCCGGCAAACCGAACTTTCCGAAAATTAATACATAGTCCAGTACGACATTAGTTAATGCCATGACAATAGCATTGATGGTTAGCACTTTAGTGCGTGTAATGCCGATGTACAATGCCCGGAACATGACATTGATAAAAGAGAAAAAGAATCCGTAAATACGCCAGTTCAGAAACTCCATTGTTCCTTCGTAGATGGATTCTGAAGAAACTAGCAAACGCATGATGTTTCCACCGAATGCTTTGGTGAATCCGAATAGCAGCAGGGCCATGACGAACAGGAACATGATTCCTTGAATCATGACGGGACCGACATCCGAATAGCGTCCTTCGCCATTGCGTCGTGCGATGACTATCTGCGAACCGGTACTGAATCCGAATGCGATGGTGAATACGCATATATAGAATAACCCGCCCATAGCTGATGCTCCAAGGGCTACTTCACTCACGTGTCCGAGGAATGCTGTGTCGGTGACATTGATGACATTTTGTGCCAGCAAGCTTAGTAGTATCGGATAACTGACACTCCAAATCTGTTTGTTGGTGTACATAATTAAGTGTTTAAGTTTACACTTTGCAAAGATAGTGCTTTATTTCGATTCGGAAACGATGGGGTAGATGAAAACAATTTCCGGACCTCCGGGAGTTTTATCGTTGACGAGATAGTTTCCTCCGAAATGTTTTAGTAACAACAGGTTGATATCATGCCGGATGATGGTTTCCTGTGATACGAATGCATGGTCTGCCAAAGGTGAATTAGTGATCCGGAAACAAAGCATGTCTTCATTCTGGCTTAATGTGAACCGGATGATTCGTGCTTGCCGGTGTTCTTGTGGGTACACCAGTACGCTAATCAAGGCCTGTGTCAGTCGCATTATATCGGTATGAATTTGGGCGTCCGTTTCGCTGGAAAATTCAATCTGGATACCTGTTTCTTCGTTCCTCATCTGCGCCATGCTGCATGCTTCCTTGCATAGGGTAGTGGCATCATAGTCTTGCAACTGGAACTTCATCATCTGAGCTTCCAAACGGGATAAGTCGAGAACGTCATTGACAAGTCTCATTAACTTCTCCGAACTTTTGTGGATGATGTTTGAGTATTCTTGCCTTATTTCCTTGTCTATATTGGGTTCGCTGGCTATGAGTTGTGAGAAACCGACCACATTGTTGAGTGGGGTACGGATGTTATAGCTCATGTTGGACAGGAAGCGATTTTTTATTTCATTGGTCTTCCGCACGTTTTCTGTTGTTTTCCGGATTTCGTTTTCCGCGTATTTGAGTGCCTTCCGTACCATAAAGAGTCGTGCCATAAAGATAAAAAGCAGAATCAGGATAACAAATATAAAGATCAGATAGGTGAGCTGGATCCGGTTGTTTTCCCTTTTTTGATCCAGTTCTGTTTTTTCGATATTGTATTTGCTTTGTATCTGTGCCATCTGATTGTTTGAGAGTACAGTGGCTGTCGAGTCTTTGATGGCAAGTGCCTGCTCATACAGGGGGATGGCTTTTCCGCTTTGCCCTGCCTGTTTCCATATTCTGGCCTTTTCGAGTAGCTGTTCGGCATAGTCGCTTGTGAAGTCTTTCTTCAACATCGTCAGTGTCGTGTCGATATAATCCGATGCCTGTTGGTAGGCTCCAATTGCCTGGTAATATTTGGCAAATGTGTCGAAATAGAGTACTTTATACATGAAATAAGTATTCTCGTCCAGATATTCTTTAGATTTTACGAGATGTTCATAGGCTTGTTGCGGCTGATGGGTATTCAGGTAATAATAGCTGTAGAACAGTTCATTGAACAGGTATACATCGGCAAATCCCGCTTTTAAGGATGGGTTTGCACTGATGTGGTTATGAAGAGTGTTTTCCAGTTCCTGCAAATATTTGAGTAGTTTTTTATTATCCTTCTTTTCTTTGACAACGGATACTAACTGTGACAATACCGAGATACGGACCACCGGATTTTCTGTCGGAGTGAGTAGCTGGTAGGCAGCCTCCAGTGCTTCTATTCCTTTATCCCAGCGCTGGCTGCCGATATATGCATTACTCAAGCATTGATAGGCAGCCATACTACCCCGGTTACTATTCATTTGGGAGGCTTGCTGTTGCATCTTTTGAGATTCGTTGATAGCAAGTTCGTATTGTTCGTTGAATGTGTACAGGTCTATCTGGAAACGTTTGGCATCAAAGAAGTAATTCCATAAATCTGATTTCCGGGCATGAGGCTCCATTATGGTGAGCCATTTGGCTACACTGTCTTGATTATTACGATTGTAATAGTATAAAATATGGTAGTAAGCAGCCAGACCGGCATATTTGTCATTTCCCAGTTGCAATGCTTCTTTCATTAATACATCCGAATATTGGATACATTGCTGGTTGTTTTGTTCTATTCTGATGATTTGATTGAGAACATTCAGCCGTGTCGTATCGTACGGTAATGTTTCCAACACCTTTATCAGGCTGTCGGATTCCAAAACAATCTCGGTGCTGGCTTTTCCGGTGAGGGTGCAGCATAATAGAAGGATCAGGAGCAGGACTTGTTTCATTCGGCTTCCTCCTTTCCTTGTTGCTCATGGTAAATGGGGTGTGTGAACAGGAAACGGGCTCCTTCCTCATAATTGGAGTCAATCCATATTTTGCCGCCCAGCTGCTCGATAATGAGTTGGCAGATAGACAGACCGAGTCCTGTCCCTTGAGCATTTTCATTCAGTTTCTCAAAACGGTTGAATATTTTATTCTGATTCTCCGGAGAGATACCGCAACCGGTGTCGGTCACGGAAAACAGTGCTATGTCTTCTGTCTGTTTTTCCAGTTCCATGGTGATGGAACCTTGCGGAGTAAATTTGGTTGCATTGATGAGAAGGTTGATTAATAATTGTTGTAACCTTGCATTGTCTGTCGTCAATTCTAATGAATGGAGAGAGGTCGAAAAACGGACGTTAGCATTCGTTTGTTTTATTTTCTCAACCATGTCGATAACGTTTCTGCATATTGCCACTGCATCACATCGCTCATATTTGAATTTCATCTTGCCTACTTCGAGACTGGACAAGTCGATTACGTCGTTAATCAGCTTGAGTAACAGTTCTGAATTTTGCTGAATAATATCGCTACACTGTTTCCGGGTCTCGTTGTCGATGGATTCTTCCGTCAGGATGGAGGAGAAGCCGGACAACGCATTGAGCGGCGTGCGAATTTCATGGCTCATGTTGGAAAGGAAAAGGCTCTTTGTCCGGATGGAATTTTCTTCTTGCTTTTTCACTTTTTCCAGTTCCTGCTGTGATTGGCGCAGTTTTTTATTTCCTCGTCTGACCAAAAGGATGAAAAATACAATCAGTATGACTATGAATAGGATGGTGAACCAGCTCCAGTAGAGGATTGTCTTCTGTCTGTTTAAGTTGTCCAGTTCATTTTTATCTATTTGGTAGAGGGTGTGCAATTCATTGATTTGGCGAATATAATTCATTGCGTCCAAAGAGTCTTTGTACGTATTGAATATTTCATAAGCTTCACATGCTTCCTTGCTGTTTCCCATTAGTGTAAGTATGTGTGCACGATCTTTCAGTACTTGCAGGGATCTGTATGAGTTGGCTGCTTTGGTATGCGAAAGTAATTCGTCAAGTGTGGTTAGTGCCTGCGTGTATTCTTTGGATTCAGTGTAGTAGCGTGAATACAGGTATTTAATCATTAAATGAAAATATGGGTACTGGTGTTGCCGGCTGATTTGTTCGGTTTGTCGTATATAGTTTAATGCTTCCGGAAGATGATGCATCTGGATGCGATAGAATGCCTGACAATAAACAAGGTGGAAATCGTCTTGGGGATTCGTATCCTTGTTGATAACAGATTCGAGTTCCCGGATATTGTCTTCTATATCTGTCATTTGGTGATAGTTGAGCTTCGTCAGGATAAATTGGGACAAGATCGTTTTGATATATTGGTTGGCATGAGGGAGTTTCTGAATGATTTCTAATGCTTCCTTATACGATTTGATGGCAACTTGTGGTGTTGACGAACTTAAATAGGTATTTCCAATGGCGTGTAATGCGAGTGCTGTTCCCAAAGGATAGTCCATTTCTCTGGCTTTCTGGTACATCTGATTGGCCTGGTTGATGGCGAGACTGATGTTGCCTTCTGTGATTAAGGCTTGAACGGTCAGCAGATTTATCTGGAATAGGAGTGGGTATTGTTGTTCCTTTTGTAATTCCGGTTCTAAAAGTTTTTCCCAGGCAATGATGCTGTCGACAGGGGCGTCCGGACTAAATGGATGATTGTATTCAAGTAAAGGTTGTAATAAAGAAAGACGATCTGAATTTGTACGTGCAGCATATAAGGTGACCGATATTAATGCGGTTACGACTATTGCAATTATATGACGTCTGTGTTTTTTCACCTGATATAAGAATTGCTTGCTTGTAAGTTTATCTGCAAAAGAACTAAAAAGAGTGAAGATTACAAAGAAATCTTCACTCTTTTTTATAATTTATTTTCTTTTGAGTATCTCTCGTACCCCAGGGCCCTCGTGGTTGGGGTAGCCGGGAGTATGGTTTCTGCATCGTGGATCGGCATCTACTTTCAAACTCCGGTAATCGTCTTTGGTGCGGGCGATGTAATCATCAAGCATGGCACGGTGTTCGGCGAGGACTTTACTGTATTTAGGGTCTTTGGCGAGATTCTTGCGTTCTCCCGGATCCTTTTTCATATCATATAGCTCTTCTCCGTTACCTTCCAGATAGTGAGTGTACTTGTATCTCGGTCCGCGTACCATACGTCCGGGAGTAACGACATATTCATATTCGCTATGCCATTCGGAAACGACATAAGGGTGAGTTTTTTTCTGTTTCTCTCCTTTTAATATAGGTGCAAGGCTGATTCCCGGTTTTTCGGCCGGAACAGGAATTCCTGCCAAATCACAAAGGGTAGGCAGAAGATCCAGTGTAGGCTGTGTCAATACTTGGTCTATGGGCTTTTTCTGTTGTTTGATGCCGGGACCTGCAAAGATAAACGGTACGTTGGTCATTTCATCGTAGAAGCTGATGTGTTTGGTCACCATGCGGTGTGAAGCCATCCCATCACCATGGTCAGCCATGATAATAACGATTGTGTTTTTTCCGGCAGGAGTGGAGTAAAGTGCTTTCAATACGCTGTCTACTTGCTTGGAAACCATCTTGGTATAGTGTTGGAAAGCAGCAATGTAATGACGGTAATTCTCTTCATTCCAATGAGAGGCCTGGGTCATGCGGCGATGACTGCAGCAGATGTATTGTACAGGTTTAGGGATATTGCTCCAGTCTTCTACATTGAAATTGGCTGGTAGTTCCGGAAGGGTTCCGCTAATGGGGCGGTCGGTATGTACTCCTTCGTTCGCTCCTACAAATCCACAGATATTGTGAGGGTTCTGAAAATCTGCGATACAGATGAATGGTTCTTCCGGCGGATTACTTAGATAAGCAACAGCGTCTTCGCATGTTCCTACATCCAGGAAGCTGTCGTTATTGACCGGGAATTCCGGATCAGTGAATGGCTTGGCTACTGGTTCTTTATGCTTGAATCCTCTAAGTGAACCCATGTCATGCGTTTTTCCGAAGTGTACGGCTTCGTAACCGTTTTCAGAAAAAAGACTTCCTAATGTCGGTACATTTTCGGGAATACGTGGGTTGATAGGTTCGCTGGAGTTGGAACGTACATTGGTTTGATGAGGCATCATGCCACTCCATAAAGCAGCGCGTGAGGGTTGGCTGAGAGGGCAGCCTACATAAGCATTGGAGAAGATAACTCCTCGTGAAGCGACTTCGTCAATAGGGAGGGTGCAGCCTTGTGTTTGTCCGTAAGCTCCCACAACGCGTTGTGTCAGATGGTCGCACTGGATAATCAGGAAATTGGGCTTTTCTTGGGCCTGCGCTGTCACGCTGCACAGGGCTAATCCCATGAATGGATAAATAGTTTTCATTACTGGTTAGAATTAAGTAATATTTGATTTGGAAGCAAAAGTAGGAAAAAAGGAAACGTAAAAAAGGGCGAGGTAGTAGTTTTGGACGCAAATGAAAGTATTTTGTACAAAAATGAAAGGTGTGGCAAGCGGTTAGGGGTAACTATCGGTGATGGGAGTTGAATGATAAGTGATAAACGGCAGGTGATAAGTCATAAAATGGGTTACCGAAAAAGAAAACGGTGAATAAACTGCACTTGTTATGGCGCAGTTTGTTCACCGTTCATTTATAAGTTTGCTGTTGATTAGCTGTTCATGCTCATCAGGAATTCGTCGTTGTCTCTGGTTTTTTCCAGACGGTCTTTAACAAAGTCCATTGCTTCGATCGGATTCATGTCGGCAAGATATTTGCGCAATATCCACATGCGGTCAAGGGTTGTTTTATCAAGCAACAGGTCGTCGCGACGAGTGCTGGATGCGGTAATGTTGACTGCCGGGAAGATGCGTTTGTTGGACAGGTTGCGGTCGAGCTGCAACTCCATGTTACCTGTACCCTTGAATTCTTCGAAGATAACTTCGTCCATTTTAGAACCGGTATCAATCAATGCAGTAGCCAGGATAGTGAGTGAACCACCATTTTCAATATTACGGGCGGCACCGAAGAAACGCTTCGGCTTCTGCAACGCATTTGCGTCCACACCACCGGAAAGCACCTTACCGGAAGCCGGTTGTACCGTATTATAAGCACGAGCCAAACGAGTGATCGAGTCAAGAAGAATCACGACATCATGACCACATTCTACCATTCGTTTCGCCTTGTTCAATACGATCTCAGCGATTTTCACGTGACGTTCAGCTGGTTCGTCGAATGTAGAAGCGATTACTTCCGCATCCACGCTACGAGCCATATCCGTAACCTCCTCTGGACGTTCGTCGATCAATAATATAATCATATAAACCTCGGGATGGTTGTAAGCGATAGCGTTCGCGATATCTTTCAGCAACATCGTCTTACCGGTTTTCGGTTGAGCGACGATCAAACCACGTTGCCCTTTTCCGATCGGGGAGAATAAATCAACCACACGTACGGCGATATTATCGTATACTTTCGGTGATTTACGTGCCGTAAGCATGAATTTCTCATCCGGGAATAACGGGGTCAAATGATCGAAAGGAACCCGGTCGCGAACCTCTTCCGGCGTACGGCCATTGATCTTGTCCACTTTCACCAACGGGAAATACTTCTCACCTTCCTTCGGCGGACGAATCGAGCCTTCTACCACGTCACCCGTTTTCAAGCCAAATAACTTGATCTGGGATTGAGAGACATAAATATCGTCCGGTGAAGTCAAATAGTTATAATCTGAAGAACGAAGGAAACCGTAACCATCTTGCATCATCTCCAACACGCCGGTTCCTGTAAGGATGCCGTCAAACTCATACATTTTCTCTTGAGCCTGCTGGTTGTTATTAGCGTTATTGTTATTACGGTTGTTATTATGATTATTCTGTCGATTGTTCTGTCGAGGATTATTCTGCTGGGGAGCGGCCTCGGGTTGAGGTTTGTTAGCCTCGGGTTTCGGAGCGGAGAACGGGAAAATCTGATCCAATACGGATTTAGCGTCCGGATGGCGAAATACGATGCGCTTAGGCTCTTCTTCCGTCGCTTGTGGTGAAGTGGTTTCTTCCGCTACCTCTACCGGAGTCGTATTTTCCGGCAAAGCGGCTTCTTCTTCCGTTTCAAGTTCCGCCACAACAGGAGGCAACAACGGTTTCTCCACCGGGCTCTCTACTACCGCCGGAGTTTCCACGGCCGAGATTTCCGTTACCATAGAGATCGTTTGCGGCTCTTTCGAAACCACCACTTCCTTGTCGATAGCGCCCGCTACCTTTTCCTTTTTCTCGATACGGACTCTTTTCTTACGTTCAGGCTGCTCTTTTTGCTCTTTCTTGTCAGCCGGAGCAGCCACTGGCTTTTCCGAAGCCTGTTGGGCACTCTCTGCAGCTTCGGCAGTCTCAGCCTTCGCCACTTTAGGAGAAGCGGCTTTAGCCGGACGGCCTCTCTTACGGCCCTCTACAGGCTTCTTAGCCTCTTTCTCTTTCATCTTTTCAGCCTGAATGCCGGCATAGGAGATCGCTTGCTCATCAAGAATCCGATAAACCAACTCTTCTTTCTTTAAGCTGCTAACTTTTTTTATTCCCAACTCTTCCGCGATACTTTGAAGTTCGGGAAGAAGTTTTTCATTTAGTTCTAGAATGTTATATTTCTGCATATTGCGAAGTAATAATATAAATGGCACATACACACGGATCACATATGCAAACACGACGTACGCCCAATGGTATCATTGTATCTTTATTAAATTATAATTTTCATGTAATAACCGGATTGTTCAGCTAATTTGAACCATTAGTAACATATCTGCGGAGTAAATCTTCGCAAATGTAAGAATATTTTTACAATAAACGAGGATTTAGCCCAAAAAATTCACAATTAGCACACGCTTTGTTGATTCGTCTATACGAAAACGATTATCAGTCCTTTCTCCTACCACCCAAACGATAGCGTCGCCACTACAAAGAAGCCATGTGCGCTCCTTCTCAATCCGGCTAAATTTATGATCGGAGAAATAGTCACTCAACTTCTTACGTCCTTTCATTCCGAAGGGAATAAACCAATCGCCTTCTTTCCAAGTCCGCAATGTTAAAGGGAAATCGAGTTTATCATAATCCAAATAAGCGATCCGCTTATTCTTCTCGATAGGGAAATCTATAGTTATAACAAGTTTTTGGAAAGATAGTTCAATAGGTTCATGATTAATGCCCTTTTCTGGATCTAAAACGAAGGTTCGCTTTTCCTTCTTCTCTAAAGAAGTGATCCATAAATAATCCCGATCCTTCAGCAAACGATGGGTGGAAGAGTAAAACAGCTTACCAGGCTCCTTGGTCAAGGCAGCGAAAATATCGTCCGAGACCAGACGGGTAAAACCATATTCTTTTAATAACTCATACAAAATCGTCTCCGGAGCCGGAAACCGCATCAACGCCCCGATAGAAAGACGATCATCCGATACGACAACCTCTTTCCGGGCTTGTTCCAATACATATATATATATAGTCTCTGCGGCAGAAAGATGCTCGGCGGAACGTGCGATGGTATTCCGGGCCGATGGATTTATCTCCTCCAAAAGCGGCAACACATTCAAACGGATGAAATTACGGGTATAAGCATCCGATAAATTCGTGCTATCCACCATATAGGCGTAGCCTTGATCCGCCAGCCAAGCCAAGATATCCTCACGGCTTACGCACAGCAAAGGACGGACGATGAAACCATTCCTCGGACGGATCCCGCTCATCCCCCGGATTCCCGTGCCCCGTATCAAATTCATCAAGACCGTCTCCACATTATCGTCCCGGTGATGGGCGACGGC
>OGKX01001000.1_pt1 | contig 13439 bp, 10 predicted proteins | sample 1572541 | NCBI WGS metagenome assembly OGKX01 (sample SAMEA2581982, study PRJEB24529) | metagenome | biome: Human gut stool | place: China | collected 2011
GCCGGTGTTTTCATGGAAACTGCCGAGCAGGAAAAAGAGCACGCGAAGAAATTCTTCAAATACCTCGAGGGAGGAATGGTAGAAATTACCGCCAGTTATCCGGCCGGTATAATCAGTACGACAGCTGAAAATCTGAAAGCAGCCGCCGATGGAGAGAATGAAGAATGGGCAGATCTGTACCCGGAATTTGCTCAAATAGCACAGGAAGAAGGTTTCCCGCAAATCGCCAATACTTTCCGTCAGATTGCAAAGGTCGAAGCCGAACACGAAGCTCGCTACCGCAAACTACTGAAACGGGTAGAAACCGGTAAAGTTTTCGAACGGGATGAAGAGATCGAATGGCAATGCCGTAATTGCGGATACGTATTGAAAGGCAAGAAAGCTCCGATGAAATGCCCGGCATGCGAACATCCTCAGGCTTATTTCGAACCGAAAAAAAATAATTATTAAGAATTTAACAAAACAATGTAAATTATATCAACCCGGCAGCGCTATTTACCGGAAAATATCAAATTTATATCGTTTGCAAGCCAAAAAGAGTCGTTAAAAACGGCTCTTTTTTATTTATTTCTTATAACCCTGTATTCCGTGTAATCCGTGCCTATCTCTAAAAACATTGATCGTTTAAAGTAAATGCCGCAACGCAACAACCCGATGTCTGCCGTACAGAAGAAAAGAACTGTTTCCACTACCAAAAGAAAGGGAACGACTTCTTCTTCCAAGACTTCCCGTACCTCAAAAAAGGAACAGGTGAAGCATCGAACTGTGATGCCTACCTGGCTTCGTAATATTCTGGCAGTGATAATTGTCGGTTGTTTCTCCGTCGCTTTCTATTATTTCTTTATCCGCCCTTATGCTTATCGATGGAAACCTTGCCATGGCTTAAAGGAATATGGTGTCTGCATCCCTGACGGATATGATATTCATGGTATTGACATTTCTCACTATCAGGGAAAGATTGACTGGAAGAAGCTGTTGCAGAATAAAGAGACGGCTACTCCTTTGCATTTTGTCTTTATGAAGGCAACAGAAGGAGGAGATCATAACGATACCACATTTGAGGCAAATTTTGCCAATGCCCGTAATCATGGATTTATCCGTGGCGCTTATCATTTTTATATTCCAAGCACGGATGCTTTGAAACAGGCGGACTTCTTTATTCGCACGGTAAAACTTGTTTCCGGTGATTTACCTCCCGTACTTGATGTAGAAGTGACCGGGCGGAAGGAAAAAAAGGAATTACAGCAAGGCATCAAACGCTGGCTCGACCGGGTGGAATCTCATTATGGAGTGAAGCCTATTCTTTATACCTCTTATAAATTTAAAACCCGTTATCTGGACGACTCTATCTTCAATGCATACCCTTACTGGATTGCCCATTATTATGTGGACTCTGTGCGGTATCAGGGAAAATGGCACTTTTGGCAACATACGGATGTAGGAAGTGTCCCCGGCATTAAAGAAGACGTAGATTTGAATGTGTTCAATGGCTCGTTAGAGGAACTTAAAAAGCTGACAATTAAGTAACGGGTATTTCTTTTCCCTACAACTTATCTCTTCTCATATTTGTTATAATCGTATTATTACTAAAAAAAAACGATTATGAACTTTGATATAGCTATTATTGGTGGTGGTCCGGCCGGGTACACAGCTGCCGAACGGGCAGGGGCCAACGGATTAAAGGCCGTTCTTTTTGAGAAAAAGGCAATGGGGGGAGTATGTCTCAATGAGGGGTGTATTCCTACTAAAACTTTGTTATATTCTGCTAAAATACTGGATAGCATCAAGAGTGCTTCCAAATACGGCGTTTCTGCCGAATCTCCTTCGTTCGATTTATCCAAGATTATGAGCCGTAAAGATAAAACAGTAAAAATGTTGACGGGCGGTGTGAAGATGACTGTGAGTTCTTACGGAGTGGCTATTATAGAAAAGGAAGCTCTGATAGAAGGAGAGAAAGAGGGGAAAATACAAATCACTTGTGACGGAGAAACCTATTCCGTGAAATATTTGCTGGTATGTACCGGCTCTGATACAGTGATTCCTCCCATACCGGGGCTGTCAGAAATCAGCTATTGGACTTCCAAGGAGGCCTTGGAGATAAAGGAACTCCCTAAGACACTGGTCATTATTGGTGGCGGAGTGATCGGGATGGAGTTTGCTTCTTTCTTCAACAGTATGGGCGTGAAAGTACATGTGGTAGAAATGATGCCGGAGATTCTGGGAGCGATGGATAAGGAAACCAGTGGTATGCTTCGTGCCGAATATGCCAAACGGGGAGTCACTTTCTATTTGAATACGAAAGTGGTGGAAGTAAATCCTCATGGAGTTGTGATAGAAAAAGAAGGCAAGACGTCTACTATTGAAGCGGAGAAGATCTTGCTTAGTGTAGGACGTAAGGCAAATCTATCCAAGGTAGGACTGGACAAGCTGAATATAGAACTGCATCGGAATGGAGTGAAAGTAGACGAACATCTGTTGACTTCACATCCTCGTGTATATGCGTGTGGTGATATTACAGGCTACTCTTTATTGGCGCATACTGCTATCCGTGAAGCGGAAGTCGCCATCAATCATATTTTAGGAGTGGAAGACCGGATGAATTACGATTGTGTTCCGGGAGTCGTTTATACCAACCCTGAAGTGGCGGGAGTGGGAAAGACGGAAGAAGAACTGGTAAAATCAGGAGTTCCTTACCGTGTTTCAAAATTACCGATGGCTTATTCCGGACGGTTCGTTGCGGAGAATGAACAGGGAAACGGACTCTGTAAGCTGATTCAGGATGAAGATGGGAAGATTATCGGTTGTCACATGTTGGGAAATCCGGCATCAGAACTTATTGTGATAGCAGGTATTGCTATTCAGAGAGGGTACACGGTGGAGGAATTCCAGAAGACTGTGTTTCCACATCCTACGGTTGGAGAGATTTATCACGAAATTATGTTTTAACTCTTATTCCGCTTGATCTATGATTCGATGTATCTATAGTCCGTTTACTGATATTTACTTTCACTTGGCAGCAGAAGAGTATCTGTTGAAGCAGGGAAATGAAAATATTTTCATGCTTTGGCAGGATACTCCTTCTGTGGTAATAGGTAAGCATCAGCGGTTGCGGTCGGAAGTCGATAAGAAATGGGCGGAACAGGAACAAGTACATATTGCCCGTCGTTTTTCGGGTGGGGGAGCGGTGTACCATGATTTGGGCAATATCAATCTGACTTTTATAGAAACGGCTCCCCGATTGCCGGAATTTGTTACGTACTTGCAACGGACATTGGATTTCCTGAACTCTATAGGCCTGATGGCAAAAGGAGGCGAACGACTGGGGATTTATCTGAATGGATTGAAAATATCAGGGAGTGCGCAATGCGTACATAAGAATCGGGTGTTGTATCATTGCACTTTATTGTATGATACGGATCTGACAGCATTGCATAAAGCTTTGAATCCGGAACCGATGGTTGATGATGAAACTTTATCGTCAGTATATGCCGTTCCTTCCGTTCGGAGTGAGGTAACCAATATTCGGAGTTATTTACCGGAGGGAACTGTAACTGATTTTAAAGAGAAGGCTTTTCAGTATTTCAGTAAGTCCCAATCTGTCAGTGCTTTTACTGGGAAGGAAATAGAGGCTGTTAATCAGCTCCGGGAAGGGAAATATATTCAGAAAGAGTGGATATATAGTCGTTGATGTCCGGGCTGGCTTTGTCAGCATCCGGTTAAAATTTACTTAACTTAAAACTTTCTATTTCAGCCCGTTGTTGTAATATATCAAGGTTGAATAATAAATTTACTGTCTATGTCAAAATTCGAAATAAAAATGCCTAAGTTGGGCGAGAGTATAACCGAAGGGACAATCGTCTCTTGGTCTGTAAAGGTAGGTGATATGATTCAGGAAGACGATGTGCTTTTTGAAGTGAATACTGCCAAAGTAAGTGCGGAGATCCCTTCTCCCGTAGCGGGAAAAGTGGTGGAGATTTTATATAAGGAGGGCGATACGGTTGCTGTAGGAACAGTAGTCGCTATAATTGATTTGGATGGAGAAGAATCTTCAGGAACGGAGCCGGTAAGCGAAGGAGTTGTAAGAGAGGAAGCCGATGCTGGTCAGGTTGCTGCAAATGTTTCTGAAACATCACCATCATCACCATCATCAGCGGAAACTGCTAAAAACGAATCAGCGAATACTGCATCGAAACCTGTTGTTGCAGAGGAAGAACGTTGGTACTCTCCTGTTGTGATTCAGTTGGCGCGGGAAGCTAAAATTCCGAAAGAAGAGCTGGATGCTATACAAGGAACTGGTTATGAAGGGCGATTGAGTAAGAAAGATATAAAAGATTATATTGAAAAGAAGAAAAGAGGAGGTAGTGTTGAACCGAAGCCGGCATCTGTTGTTGCTGCCCCGGCCGCAAGCAAAACATCAGTTGCTGTTTCTTCTGAACAGGCAAGTCCGAAGGTTGCTCCTGTAGCAATGCCTGGAGTCGAAGTAAAAGAGATGGATCGTGTCCGCCGGATTATTGCCGACCACATGGTTATGTCTAAGAAAGTATCTCCTCACGTGACCAATGTAGTAGAAGTAGACGTTACCAAATTGGTACGTTGGCGTGAAAAGAATAAAGACGCTTTCTTCCGTCGCGAAGGAGTGAGACTGACTTATATGCCTGTGATAACGGAAGCCGTGGCAAAAGCATTGGCTGCCTATCCACAGGTGAATGTATCGGTAGATGGATACAATATTCTTTTCAAAAAGCATATTAATGTCGGTATTGCCGTCTCTTTGAATGATGGAAATCTGATTGTTCCTGTGGTGCATGATGCCGATCATCTGAATCTGAACGGGTTGGCTGTTGCCATCGATTCTCTGGCCTTGAAAGCAAGGGATAACAAATTAATGCCGGAAGATATTGATGGGGGTACATTTACGATAACCAATTTTGGTACATTCAAGAGCCTGTTCGGTACGCCAATCATTAATCAGCCGCAAGTAGCTATCCTGGGAGTAGGATATATTGAGAAGAAACCTGCTGTTGTAGAAACTCCGGAGGGTGATACGATTGCAATCCGGCATAAAATGTACTTGTCTTTGTCCTACGATCATCGGGTAGTAGATGGAATGTTGGGAGGTAACTTCCTGCATTTTATAGCCGACTATCTCGAAAATTGGAAAGGCTGATAACTGATTGTTTCATTCATTAAGAACTTCATTACTCATGAAAAAGAAATATGATATAAAAACTACAGATGTAGAAACCCTGAAAAAGTGGTATCATCTGATGACATTGGGGCGTGCCTTGGACGAAAAGGCACCGTCTTACCTGTTGCAATCTTTGGGTTGGTCTTATCATGCTCCCTATGCAGGGCATGATGGTATTCAACTTGCTGTCGGTCAGGTATTCACCCTCGGTGAAGATTTCCTGTTCCCATACTACCGGGATATGTTAACCGTGCTTTCCGCCGGAATGACCGCTGAAGAAGTTATCCTGAACGGTATTTCCAAAGCAACGGACCCGGGTAGCGGAGGACGTCACATGTCGAACCATTTCGCCAAACCGGAATGGCACATTGAAAACATCTCCTCTGCTACTGGTACACACGACCTTCACGCAGCAGGTGTGGCCAGAGCAATGGTATATTATGGACATAAAGGCGTAGCTATCACTTCTCACGGAGAGTCGGCTACTTCCGAAGGATTCGTTTACGAAGCTATCAATGGTGCCAGCCTCGAACGTCTTCCGGTGATTTTTGTAATACAAGATAATGGGTATGGTATTTCCGTACCCAAATCGGAACAGACTGCCAACCGTAAAGTAGCCGAAAACTTCTCGGGCTTCAAGAACCTGAAGATTATCTATTGTAACGGAAAGGATGTATTCGATTCGATGAATGCTATGACCGAAGCGCGGGAATATGCTATCAGTACCCGTAATCCGGTTATTGTGCAGGCGAATTGTGTCCGGATCGGTTCGCACTCCAATTCAGATAAACACACCTTGTATCGGGATGAGAATGAATTGGAATATGTGAAAGATGCTGATCCCTTGATGAAGTTCCGCCGGATGCTGCTGCGTTATAAACGTCTGACCGAGGAAGAACTGCAACAAATAGAAGCTGATGCAAAGAAAGAATTGTCTGCTGCCAACCGGAAGGCTTTGGCTGCTCCCGATCCCGATCCTAAAAGCATTTATGATTTTGTAATGCCCGAACCTTATCAGCCACAGAAATATAAAGATGGTACACATGAGGCGGAAGGGGAGAAGACTTTTCTGGTCAATGCCATTAATGAAACATTGAAAGCTGAATTCCGCTATAATCCCGATACCTTTATTTGGGGACAGGATGTGGCAAACAGGGAAAAAGGAGGCGTGTTTAATGTAACCAAAGGTATGCAGCAGGAATTCGGCGAAGCCCGTGTATTCAGTGCACCGATTGCGGAAGATTATATTGTAGGCACCGCCAATGGAATGAGTCGCTTTGATCCTAAAATTCATGTGGTGATTGAGGGAGCGGAGTTTGCCGATTATTTCTGGCCTGCCGTAGAACAATATGTGGAGTGTACACATGAGTACTGGCGTAGCAATGGGAAATTCGCTCCGAATATAACTCTGCGTCTGGCTTCCGGTGGCTATATCGGTGGAGGCTTGTATCATTCTCAAAACCTGGAGGGAGCTTTGACCACTTTACCGGGGGCACGTATTGTCTGCCCGTCTTTTGCGGATGATGCTGCCGGATTACTTCGTACCAGTATGCGATCCAAAGGCTTCACGCTGTTCCTTGAACCGAAAGCATTGTATAATTCGGTAGAAGCAGCGGCAGTAGTGCCGGAAGATTTTGAAGTACCTTTCGGAAAAGCACGTATTCGTCGTGAGGGATCAGATTTAAGCATTATTACCTATGGCAATACCACCCATTTCTGTCTGCACGCAGCAGAACGATTGGAAAAAGAAGGTGGCTGGAAAGTGGAAGTCATTGATATTCGCTCCTTGATTCCGTTGGATAAAGAGGCGATATTCGAATCGGTCAAGAAAACGAGCAAGGCATTGGTGGTTCATGAAGATAAAGTATTCTCCGGTTTTGGTGCGGAGCTTGCTGCTATGATTAGTGGAGAGATGTTCCGCTATCTCGATGGACCGGTGCAGCGTGTCGGTTCTACTTTTACTCCTGTCGGTTTTAATCCGATTTTGGAAAAGGAAATTTTGCCGGATGAGGCCAAGATATACGAGGCTGCCCGGAGATTATTGGAATATTAAATAGTGTGGATTATGAAAAAGATAGGTTTATTTTATGCTACCAAAGCCGAAAGAACGAGTTGGGTGGCAGAGAAAATACAGAAAGAATTCGGTAAGGAAAAGATAGAGACAGTGCCTATTGAACAGGCTTGGCAAAATGACTTTGCTGCTTATGACTGCTTCATTGTGGGTGCTTCCACTTGGTTTGATGGAGAACTTCCTACTTATTGGGACGAACTGTTGCCGGAACTCCGGACAATGAAATTAAAAGGTAAGAAGGTTGCTATTTTCGGTCTGGGAGATCAGATACGCTATCCGGAGAATTTTGCAGATGGAATCGGTCTGTTGGCGGAGGTATTTGAAGAAGATGAGGCTACTTTAGTTGGTTTTACTTCTTCCGAAGGTTATACTTTCGAACGTTCCAAAGCTTTGCGTGGTGAGCAGTGGTGCGGTTTAGTTGTCGATTTGGATAATCAGTCCGAGCAGGCGGAAAAGAAAATAAAAGCATGGTGTCAACAGCTAAAGAAAGAGTTCGCGTAACAACTTTGTTTCTCCTTATAAGATAGTGACGCTATCCGATACAAATAGTGACGGTATATGCTTGGGATAGCGTCACTATCCCAAGCATATACCGTCACTATTTTTTCTACATCCATCAGGACTCTTATCCTTTATAAACAAACTTCACCTCTGCCCAGCGATTCTTCTCTTTATAATGAACGAAAGTCAATCCGTTCTTTTCCGCTTCTTCGCGGATGGCGGTAATATCGTCTACGTAAAATCCACTCATATAGAGTTCGGAATCCGTATGCATGGAGGCAACATATTGCTTCATATCATTCAGTAATATATTCCGGTTGATGTTGGCGATGATAACGTCGAAAGGTCCTTTTCCTGTAAGCGACGAGGCATCTCCTTGTGAAACGGCAATATCGTCTACGTGGTTCAATTCGATATTTTCGATGGAGTTTCGTACACACCATTCATCAATGTCGATGGCTGTACAGGGGCGTGCGCCCCGCATACGTGCGAGGATGGCAAGAATTGAAGTTCCGCAGCCCATATCGAGCAGAGATTTATCTTTCAATTCGCTGTCCAACAATTCTTCAATGATGAGGCTGGTAGTCTCGTGGTGTCCTGTTCCGAAGGCCATTTGAGGATTGATGACAATGTCATATTCCGCTTTGGGAATATCTTGGTGGAAAGTGCTGTGAATCACACATCGGTTTCCGATAATGATGGGTTGAAAGAAATTCTTTTCCCATTCTTCATTCCAGTCCTTATCTTCCGCTTCGGTGTATGTATAAGTAATATCCGTATCGGGTAGGGGGAACTCGGTGATGGCAATCTTGATGGCGTTTTCATCACAGATTGTCTGTTGGATATATGCGGTCAGTCCGCCTTCACACTCAACAAAACTTTCAAACCCGACTTCACCCAGTACGGCAGCCAGTACGTCAGTGACGATTTCTGTGCAAGGGTGGGTGCGGAATGTGAACTCAAAATACTTCATAGTTGTTTTTAATTCTGGTGAATAATGGACAAAGATAGTTAGAAATAGGGATTTCCCTATTATCCTTTGGGGAAAATCTCCCTCGGACGAAAAATCTCTTCCTTATCTTTGTAACATGAATAAGTTTAAGTAATTACATAAACCGAGATGATATGAAAAAGATTGTTTATTTCTTGCTATTTGCCTTGTGCCTCCCGATAGGCTTGATGGCACAAAGCGTTGATGACGACCTTTACTTCATTCCTTCAAAAGACAAACAGGAGAAGAAAGAAACTCCGGTTAAGAAGGAAACGAAGAAACAGGTGACCAACATCTATACTTCACCGGGTACTACAGTAGTGGTTCAGGACCGTAAGGGAAGAACACGGGATGTGGATGAATATAACCGCCGTTACGATGCACGTGATAATGAATTCGTAATGGATAATGATACCTTATATATAAAAGAAAAATCTAATCCGGATTTGGACGGAGAATGGGTGACAGGCGAATTCAATGGTACGGAAGACGACTATGAATACGCTGAACGTATCATCCGTTTCCGTAATCCGCGTTTCGCTATCAGTATCAGCAGTCCGTTATATTGGGATGTAGTCTACGGACCGAATTCTTGGGACTGGAATATATATACCGATGGTATGTATGCTTACGCATTCCCGACATTCAGTAATCCACTTTGGTGGGATTGGCGTTATGGTTCATACGGCTGGGGCTGGAACTATGGTTGGGGCTGGAGTCGTCCTTATTATGCTTGGGGATATTATCCGGGCTATTGGGGCGGCTGGCATGGCGGCTACTGGGGTGGCTGGTATGGTGGTGGATATTGGGGACATCATCATCATTGGCACGGCGGTCCTAGCTGGGGCTGGGGCGGTGGAGGCCGTTGGACTGGTCCGACTTATACAAACCGTCGTTCGTATGGACAAAGCAGTTACAGAAATTCTTCTACTGTACGTCGATATGGTTCAAGCGCCACTCGTTCTGGTGGTTCTGCTATTCGGTCAACTGGTAGCTCGTCTCGTACCTCCGGATCAGCTTATGGCAGGGGAACAAGCACAACAAGACGCGTGGTAGGTACGCGTTCTTCGGATGAGCGTTATGGCTCAAGTACTCGTACGGGAAATTCATCACGTCGTGGCAGTATTTATTCTCGGCCAAGTAGTACTCGGACTAGTGGAACAGGAACCGGTTCTTCTTATTCCCGTTCTTCTGGAGTGAGAAGTGGCAGTAGTGGAACGAGAACATCGACTTACAATCGCGGTAGTTCTTCCACTCCACGCAGCAACTATTCTAACGGTAATAGTAGCCGTCGTTCATCATCTTATGGAACTTCTCGTTCATCATCTTCCCGCAGTTATTCACCTGCCTCTTCAGGTGGTAGTTCGCGCGGCAGCTATTCTTCCGGTGGGGGAGTCGGCAGATCTTCTGGCGGAGGAGGTTCTTCTCGTAGCGGTGGTAGAAGATAAAACGAAGGGTATTAATTAAATGGAATGAAAGGTATGAAAAAAATAGTTATGGTAGCTGTATTGGGACTATTTGTTTCTGCAGCTTCGGGATTAGCACAGACTGTTTATGATGGTGCTAAACTGACAGGAAAAGATTTAAATGGAACTGCCCGGTTTGTCGGAATGGGAGGTGCTATGGGGGCACTTGGTGGAGATATTTCTACCATAGGGACCAATCCGGCCGGTATTGGGCTCTATCGTAGCAGTGATATAATGACTTCTTTCGGTTTCTCATCTTATGGAAGTGAAAGCAAGTATTTAGGCAGTAAGTGGAATTCGGATAAAAACAGGGCTTCATTTGATAATATCGGATTTGTATTTTCATCAAAGATCGGAAACACTACTCCCTTACGCTATGTGAATTTTGGATTTAACTATCATAAAGCAAAGTCTTTCTATAAGAATATGGAAATGAACGGTGATCTTGGTAATTATTCACAGGCCTTCTTGATGGCTTCTCAGGCTGACGGAATATCAAATTGGGGAAATCCGTTTGATACTAATGATATAGGTTGGCTTTCTGCTGTGGGATATGAGGGATATGTAATCAGTCCGAGCCTTACAACTACGCAGAATGAATTTCCGTATAAAGATAAGGAAGGTAATCAGGTAGTAAATAATGAGGGAAAGCCTCTGTTTTATGATTATGATTATTATAATACAATCGTTCCGGATGGAGTAAGTCCATACGCACGCTTTCATTCGGAAGAACGTGGTGGCATAGATCAATATGATTTTAATATCGCTTTTAATTTCAGTGACCGTTTTTATCTGGGGCTAACAATTGGGGCTTATTCCATTGATTATAATAAGTACACCTCGTATGATGAAGATTATGGTAATGAAACAGGATATAAACTGCAAGGTTGGAATAAAATTACCGGATCAGGTTTTGATTTTAAATTCGGAGCGATTCTTCGTCCTTTCGAGTATTCACCTTTCCGTATAGGTTTGGCTATTCATACACCTGTTTTTTATAGTCTGGATTATAAGACAAGTGTTTTTATGCAATCAGATATTTGGGATCCGGTAGCCAATGAGATTACCTATCGTGATATAGATTCTCGTGATTATTTGCCTGGTAAAGATGATATGGTTCAGCGCTTTCGTTTTCAGACTCCGTGGACTTATAATGTAAGTTTGGGATATACGGTAGGTAACAGTTTAGCTTTAGGAGCGGAATATGAGTATCAAGACTACTCTTCAATAAAATTTAGAGATCCTGATGGATATGCTTCCGCTTTCGAATGGGAGAATAGTACGACACCTATGTTGAAAGGCGTGCATACAGCTCGACTAGGTTTGGAATATAAAGTGGTACCTCAGTTTGCTTTTCGTGCAGGTTATAACTACAGTTCGGCGGCATTTAAGAAAGACGCTTATAAGGACTTGGCAATAAATTCTATTCAAACGGATACGGATTTCGCTAATAGTAAATCACTGAGTAACTATACGTTAGGTATTGGGTATCGGGGTTCTACATTTTATGCTGACCTGGCATATAAATTCTCTACTTATAAGGAAGATTTTTATCCATTCATTAATGGAACTGTGGATGATGGAGGTGTTTCAATAGCTTCACCGGACGCTACGAAAGTAACCAACACCCGTAGCCAAGTCCTTTTTACAGTCGGTATGCGTTTCTGAACCAGACCAGTTTTCAATTTCAATAATAACTTTTGTGTGTAAAGAATCCCTGGAATGCTGAGTGTCTACAGCACCTTCCGGGGATTTCTATTAGTCATCCGGTATGAACGGTTGTCCGTCTAATACTCTATTTTATCCTCCTTGTTCATCCATGCTTTGAAAGCGGAAATAGCTTCCTCGTGCAATAAAATCTCAGAAGGAAGTTTTCTCTCTTCCGGTTTCAGTTCCAGTTCATCATAGATGAAGGAATCATCGAAGCCAATATTTTTTGCGTCGGTTTTATTGTTGCCATAGTACATTTTGTCCAACCGTGCCCAGTAAATGGCACCTAAACACATGGGGCAAGGTTCGCAAGAAGTATATATCTCATAGCCGCTAAGATTGAATGTACCAAGCTTTGCAGCGGCAGCGCGTATGGCGCTTACTTCGGCATGAGCGGTAGGATCGCAGGAAGCGGTGACACGATTTACTCCGGTGGCAACTATCTCTCCCTCTTTAGTGGCAATCACAGCACCGAAAGGACCTCCACCATTTTCGATATTCTCCTTTGAAAGCTCGATGGCTTTCCGCATCAATTCTTCTTTAGTCATGGTATAAAATAGATTGTTAGTTTAATATGAGGATTATATCTTTCCAAGAATCTTATCCATTACCCAGTTGGTCAGTGTTGCACTTTCACCGTCGCAGGAACAGATAGATTTGCCCAATAAATGGTCTACTACGGCTTGGATAAGAGGTTGCTGTACGTGTTCCGGGTTGCCGATACAGATTTCTTCCCGTCCTTTTTCTGTGTGCAGGCCGATAGGTTCGTAAGTGAAGACAGAAAAACAAATCATTCCTTTGTCCCCAATAATCTCTATACGGTCTTCGCGAGCTGAATCATGAGCAACAAAGCACCAGGAACCACTGCCTACCAGTCCGTTATCGAACTGGAAACAAGCACTCAACGTATCTTCGGCAAGATAAAGTCCGCCGCGATTGCTCTTGTATCCGTTTGCTTCGAGGATACATCCGAACATATCCTGTAATAAATCAATCTGATGCGGAGCAAGATCGTAGAAGTAACCACCGCCTGCAATGTCAGCCTGTACACGCCAGGGAAGATTTTCACGGTTATAATCCAAGTCACGTGGCGGTTGGGCAAAACGGATCTGTACATTGATTACGTTACCGATAGTTCCGTTTTCCACCAATTCTTTTACTTTCTGGAAGTAGGGAAGATAACGGCGGTAGTATGCAACGAAACAGGGAACTCCCGTTTCTTTGGATATGCGGTTAATGCGGGTACATTCTTCGTATGTCACGGCCATCGGTTTCTCAATATAAGCAGGCTTGCCTGCTTTCATTGACATGATGGCGTATGTAGCATGGGATGAGGGAGGAGTAGCGATATAGATAGCATTCACTTCCGGATCATCTATAAGTTCTTGTGCATCGTCATACCATCTCTTGATACCTCTCTCTTTAGCGTATGCTTTTGCTTTCGCACCGTCACGGCTCATCACGGCTACTACTTCCGAATGTTCTACTTTTTGGAAAGCCGGGCCGCTTTTA